>ERZ1031798.365-NODE-365-length-12403-cov-5.704244_pt1 | contig 12403 bp, 13 predicted proteins | sample MGYA00517882_ERZ1031798 | MGnify/ENA primary metagenome ERZ1031798 (study PRJEB33719, sample SAMN04261244) | wastewater metagenome | biome: rural village; feature: human; material: feces | host: Homo sapiens | place: El Salvador | collected 2013-01-07 ...
CCGATCTTAATCGGTAGACAACTTTGGAGAGTCTGGGTGGACATGATGTAGTTGTGTTGGATAATCCGTATCTCTTGAAGATGCCACCTAAGTTTATACGTCCCTTTGTGTATGCTATGCGTTTGGTCGGGCGTAAACTCGGTATGTATCATGGTAATATCAAGAAGGAGGTTGCAAAAAATACGTATTGTGCAAATACCTATCATTTCGTAAATACTAATATCCATGAGTATTACATCAATGGGTTGAAGGATATTCCGAAAAATAGATTTGATGCTATCGTTGTGGGAAGCGACCAGATTTGGCGTTCGTATTTCTTCCATCTCTATTTTGGAGAAATGCCGGATGCTTTCTTGCGCTTCACTAACGGTTGGAACATAAAGCGTATTGCTTATGCCCCATCGTTTGGTGTAGAAAAATGGGAGTATTCAGAATCCGAGACAGAAGAATGCAAGACATACATCAAACAGATGGATGCTGTGTCTTGTAGAGAAATAGAGGGCGTAAATATGTGTAAAGAGTATCTTGACTGTGATACAGTTAAACATGTGCTCGATCCAACAATGCTTTTAACAAAGGCTGACTACCAAAAGTTTGTAACCGTAAGCAAGGAAAAGACAGGTAAGCTGTTGGTATATGTTATGGATGCCAATAATGACAAGCAGTGCTTGGTGGACACAATAGCAAAGGAACGCTCTTTGACTCCTGCGTCCATTTATCAGGCTGGCGTAGCTTCTCCCCCTTCCGTAGAGTTTTGGCTCCAGCAGTTTGAAGATGCGGAATGTGTAGTGACGGATAGTTTTCATGCTTGTGTGTTTTCTATTATTTTTGGCAAAGAGTTCATTGTCTATGCAAACAAGAACCGTGGTTTAAGTAGATTTACTTCTTTGTTGAAGATGTTTGGTCTAGAGGATAGACTTGTGTTTAATGCTGATGAATACAAAAACATCAAGATCAACTCGTCTATAAGTGAAGCTCAGAAAAAGTTGGACATGTTGAGAAGAGAATCTATAGACTGGTTGAAAAAGCACTTATATAAATAAAGTCAGAAAATTGAAATAAGTAGAAAAATTGAAAGCAAAAACTTTATCGTACATGATATATTAGTTTAGTGAAAAAATCTACCATATCTTCCAGCAAGCGCACAACGAATTGTGTTACAACGAGATAGAGGCTGGAAGATAACAGACAGAAGGCCGTTGTCTACCAGCCTATCTACCAGCCACAGGCACCTATCCACCAGCTGCAGGCATGCAACTATCAGCAGATATACAGTGCGCATATTGTTACAGCTATGGGAGATTGTTGTTACCGCGGTGCAAAAATGATGTTACAGCATCGGGGGAATGGTGTTTTCTCTCTTCGGTAATGGCTTTACCACGTTGTGAAAGATGTATTGTCGATGTACGCTGGTACATAAACATCTAAGATAAATTAGAAATATTCAAAAATATTGTGTATCTTCGCAGTATAAATGTAAACAAAGAGGCTATATGTATATATCAAGGATAAAACTATTTAATTGGAAAAACTTCCACGATTGTGAAGTTGCGCTTTCGGAACGATGCTTCATTGTAGGAGCAAACGCTACCGGAAAGTCTAATTTCCTGGACGTTATCCGCTTTATGCGTGACATAGTAAAGCAGGGAGGCGGATTGCAGGCTGCGGTTGCCCTCCGTGGCGGATTGAAAAAGATACGTTGCCTCGCAGCCCGACAAAGAACGGAGGTATGTATAGATGTGGACATCTGCGAAAATGGGCAAAGCAGTCCGAAATGGCGATATTCGTTGGAACTGTCGAACAAAGGCGGCGGAATACAAAAGCCATACCCTTTAGTTAATCGTGAGATAGCATACAACTATTATACCAAAAAGACGGTACTTGATCGTAAGTACAATAGCAAAGGCGAGGACTCAGAAACCTTGAAGTTTACCCATCTTGAACAACCGACAGCTAATGCTGAGTTCAGGGAGATTAAGGAGGTGTTCCAGACAACCGAATATCTGAACGTGATTCCACAATTTGTAAGGGATGCCGACTCTGTGATGTTATCGTCAGGAATGGAGGATTATTTCGGACGTAATTTCATGGAACGTCTTTCTCTGCTGAATACTGCAACACGCAATAAGTATCTTAAAATAATCAACGAGGTGCTTCTCACGGCTGTTCCACAATTGGAAAATCTGTCGTTTGTGAAGGACGAGAAAGGCGTTCCTCATATCGAGGCTAAATACAATCATTGGAGGGCTAAAGGCAGCAAGCAGAACGAGAAAATGTTCTCGGATGGAACCATACGTCTCATCGGTTTTCTGTTTGCCATGTTAGACGGCAGCGGCATTATTCTTTTGGAAGAGCCTGAGACGAACTTGCATACTGCTATCATTGAGGCGATACCAGAGTTTATTGCCAAGGTGCAGCGCAACAAGAAGAGGCAGGTCATCATAACAACCCACAGTTACGAGATATTGTCAAATCCGGGAATACGAGCCGACGAACTTGTTATCTTGCGTCCGACATCAGAAGGAACTGTTGCAAAAAACGCCAAGACGGACAATACCGTCAGTGCAATGCTTGACGCAGGTCTTTCTGCTGCCGATGCAGCAATGTCTGAGACAAAGGCGCAGAACGTAAACGATATTGGTAACGTTGTACTTTAAACCGTATAAGGCATGACAGAAGTTTTTATTGTGGGTGAGGATCCGGTTACACAAGAAATCCTTCGCAGACTGATAAAGGATTATGCCCCCAATCTTGTTGTGAAGAATACATTGCCGGCACGAGGAAGCGAGATAAAAAGCAAAATGGAGAACTTCAATAAGTTCTCTCAGAGCTATCCTGTCATCTTGTTGTCTGATTTGGATACCGACGATTGTGCGCCATTGGCTAAAGCCAATCTTACAAAAAAGATGAGTGAGCAAAATGCCAATTTCATTATAAACATTGCTGTTGATGAGGCAGAAGCATGGCTGTTTGCCGATAGAGAAGGATTTGCAAAGTATCTCGAAATTGCAGAAAACCACATGCCGACCGCTTCATTGCAAAAATTTGGAGGCTCGAAAAGACGTGTTGAAATGGATATTCCTTTGAAGGCGTCCTACTTCCTGACACATAACTTGATAAAAGAGTCGAAGAACAAAGACTTGCTTGCTCAACTATTAGCGGAGGGCAAGTCGTGTAAAGGTCGTGAATACAATTCTGCATTATTGCATATATACGCACAAAGTGGGATGCAGAGAATGCGCGTAAAAATTCATACAGCTTAGACAGAACTATATTACGCATTCAATCTCTTTTGGCTGGAAGATAGACTGGAGGATTCGGGCTTTGAAAGAAAATCTACCAGACTTTATGTTGCTGATATGCAGTAGGTTGCATGAATGCTGGGAGATATTGGAAATTTTTTGCGTAACTGATTTGTTTTAAAGAATAAAGTAAAATGATACCAAAGATTATACATTACTGCTGGTTCGGACGCAATCCATTGCCCGAACTGGCGCAGAAGTGCATTGCTTCGTGGAAGAAGTATTTGCCTGATTATGAGATAAAGGAGTGGAATGAGGATAACTTCGATGTTAATATCATTCCGTATACGGCAGAGGCGTATGCCATGAAGAAGTATGCTTTTGTGAGCGACTATGCCCGCTTCTGGATTCTGCATAAATATGGCGGCATCTACTTCGATACGGACGTCGAGGTGATACGACCTATTGACGACATCATCGCTCGTGGCAACTTTATGGGATTCGAGACCGATCCGAATCCTGCAAAGGGCGACGCGAGCAACGCGAGCGTCAACCCCGGCCTCGGCCTGGGGGTAGCCCCCGGCCTCGGTGTCATAAAGAAAATGCTCGACTACTATGAAGACAAGCATTTTATATGCGAAACTAATATGAGAAACCAGATAACCGTGGTGCATATCTGTACGAAGGTCTTGATGGAGAACGGACTGCAGAATGTGGAGGGTATACAGAAAGTGGACGATGATATCTACATCTACCCGGCAGAATATTTCTGTCCTATTAATGTGACAACGGGGCGCATCCATGTTGAGAAGAACACTCGTACCATACATCATTATGCAGGCACTTGGGTGGACAAGAAATTCTCTCTGAAGGAATTAGTAAAGCGCATTCTGCCCGAGGCTTGGGTTCAATCGCTAATTAATTGGAAGAACAGAAACAAATAGATATGTTGAAGTTTATAAAAAAGATTGCAGGAAACATTGTCAGGAAATGTGGATTTTTGTGGATGAAGAATCTGCAGCGCAACTTACCGTATATTTTGCGCTTGCGTCTTTGTTCGGCTTACAAGAAGAACACGTTTTGCTTCGTGATAGATCCCAATATTAAGCATCCTGGCTTGGCGGACAGAATGAAGGCAATGATTGACTGCTATAATATCGCCAAGCTGAACGGGTATGATTTCCGCATTGTGTTCAAGACGCCGTTTCGGTTGGAAGACTACCTGCAGCCGAATGCTGTAGACTGGGTGGCAGAGTATACAGACTTAAATTACTCTTTGATAGGTACGAGATTCTTTAACGAGTTGAATTTCTTGAAGGAAGACTCGTGGAAAGGACGTACAAAACTTAGCAAGAACAAGGAGTATCATTGCTACAGTTATGTAGGCAACCGCCAACCGAAGGTGTTCCCTGAGTCGGAATACGAGTGGAGCAAGCTGTATGCCGAGCTGTTCCGTCCTTCAGATCGTTTGCAGGCTGCTATCGACCAATGCGGCTACGACGAGCGGAGTTATGTGGCTGTTCACTTGCGGTTTGTAAACGCCTTGGAGAACTTTGAGGAAGTGACTTGCTGGGATAACGCTTTGCGCACCGAGGAGGAAAAAGTGGCGCTCATAAACCGATGCAAGCTAGGTCTGCTAAAGATAAAGGAAGAAAACGCAGGATGCCGTGTCTTGGTGTTTAGCGACAGCAAGCGATTCCTCGATTCGTTGGAAGACATACCGGTCGAGGTGCTTGACCACGACAGCGTAGGACATGTGAGCTATGACGGAAATGACGATGCGACATTGAAGACTTTTGTGGATTTGTACATGATAGCCCGTGCAAAGAAGGTATATCGCATTGATGCTCCAGAGCTGTATGCATGGAGCGGTTTCGCCGTGACTGGAGCAATGATTGGCGGCATAGACTTTATAACGGAAAGAGTTTAATTATATAGATAAAATATATTTAAAATGAAAGCTATTGCTAAATTTTATACATGGTTTTGGATTATTTATTTCCCCGTGTGTATTGCATTCGCTGCTACAGTTGATTTTGACTGGAGCGATGAGATATTGACGGTGCTGCTATTGGCTTATGCTTTGGTGAAGCGTCGCTATCTGGTGAAGGACAAGCAGAGAACTACAGAGATTTCGATTTACATCCTCCTGATGGTTTTCTATCTTGCTTATTCGCTTATAATACAAGTGACTACGCCAAGAGGTGTGTTCCTTGATATATTGCAGCAAGTGCGACCATACGCCGTGTTCTATCTGACATGGATGATGGCGCCTGAGTTCACGAACAAGCAAAAGAGACGCATAAAGCTGGTGATGCTTCTGTCGTTCTTCGGCTACTTGGGTGCTTTTATATTCAAGCCGTCGTTGGTTACTCCGTTTGGTGGCGAAGAGTCGGCAGCTTTAGGACAGATTGCTCTTTGTTGCGCAATGGTTTATTATCTGTTCTCGAAGCAGACAAAGCGTAACAGAAACATCGCTATACTGATAATGCTGTTAGGATTGATTTCCGGCAAGTCGAAGTATTTCGGCGAGTGTGTGGTGTTTATAGCTCTGGTGGTGTTCGTGAAGAGCAAAATCAATTACACCTCGGTGGCTACCTTGCTAAAGGTGGCGGCGTTGGGTGCTGTAGTAATCTTCTTCACATGGACAAAGTTCAACGCTTATTATGTGGAGGGCTTCCAGGAGGATGCTGAGGCTATGGCGCGTCCAGCGACGTATGAGACGGGTATGACGATTATGTTCCGCGATTATATTCCGTTCGGTAGCGGACTCGGTTCGTTTGGTACGGCTGCTGCTGCAAAGGAGTATTCGCCATTGTACTACAAATACAAATTGGATGAGATCTGGGGTCTGACTCCTGAGAACCCGATGTTCTTGGCGGATGCTTTCTATCCGACGCTGGCGGAGTTCGGCATTGTGGGTCTGTTCTTCTTCCTGTGGTTCTGGAAGCGCCGACTGTGGGAGACGAAGCGAATAAAAAACATGGTTTACTATCGTATGGCGTTGATGGCTATCCTGGCCCTTGCCTTGGAGAGCACCGCTGATTCGTCGTATCTCTCGGGTAAGGGTATGGGCTATTTCATGATCCTGGCGCTCTGTTTGAATGCAAACCGGCATCTTGCCGCACAGAATCAACAGCGAATGATACGCTGAAGGATTTGTTGCGAACACGAATATTACGAATAACTGTACAGAAACGATGATTGCAGGGAAAACGAACACGAATATCCCGAATAACACGAATGTGTGTAGGTGAAGTTGTATTCGTGCGATTCGTGTAATTCGTGTTCGAAAAACATGGCGATTCGTGTTCAAACAAAAATAATCGCTGTGATGTAGACGAACACGAATATGTCGAATGACACGAATAACTGTACAGAAACGATGATTGCAGGGAAAACGAACACGAATATCCCGAATAACACGAATGTGTGTAGGTGAACTTGTATTCGTGTGATTTGTGTAATTCGTGTTCGAAAAAACATAGCGATTAGTGTTTGACTAAAATAACAAATCAATATTATGATATATTTCAATCATGAGTCTTATCTCATCACTGGGGCGGCAATGAAAGTATATAATACTTTAGGAATTGGGTTTCTTGAGGCTGTATATCAAGAGGCCCTTGCCTTGGAGTTTGCTAAACGTGGCATACCTTTCCAACGGGAGAAAGAACTAAAGATTTACTATGATGGGCAGGAACTTCAGCAGACTTATCGTGCCGACTTCGTTTGCTACGATAGTATCATAGTGGAGATTAAAGCTGTTGCCGAACTTGATAACGCTCATCGCAGTCAGGTGTTCAACTACTTGAAGGCAACGGGGTTCAAACTCGGTTTGCTGTATAACTTCGGTCATAACGGTGGTTTGCAGCAGGAGCGAAAAGTAAAATGATAAGTTTGATCACCTCGAATGATTGCAACAGAAACGATGATTGCAGGGAAAACGAACACGAATATCTCGAATGACACGAATACGTGCAGGTAAAAATAAATTCGTGCGATTCGTGTAATTCGTGTTCAAACAAAAATAATCGCTGTGATGTAGACGAACACGAATATCTCGAATAACACGAATGTCTGCAAGTAAAAATAAATTTGTGCGATTCGTGTAATTCGTGTTCAAAATAACTTGCGATTAGTGTTTGTACAAGATTCGATAAAAATTAAGGTATAGAATATGTTGTTAAGAATATTACAAAAGATAAGTTTGCTTCCGTCTTATTTATGGGATGCGATGTGGGCGCCGGTGTGGAAGCACGGCATGAAGCATTGCGGGAAGGACGTTTATCTGCGTCCGATGTCGTCGGACATAAAGGGATTGTGGAACCTCTCGGTAGGCGACGGCACGTCGATTCCGAAGGGTAGTACGATCTACTGCACCGATGCGCCGTGCACCATAGGCAAGAAGGTGCTCTTCGGTCCGCACCCGACGATTATCACGGGCGACCACCGCATAGACGTGCTTGGAAAGTACATCGCTGATGTCACGGTAGAAGAGAAGTTCGTGAACGGCGAGAACCAGTACGACCAGCCAGTGACGATAGAGGACGATGTGTGGTGCGGCGCCAATGTAACGATACTGAAGGGCGTGACGATAGGGCGCGGATCGGTGGTGGCTGCAGGGGCAGTGGTGACGAAGTCGTTCGCGCCGTATAGCATCATCGGCGGCGTGCCGGCAAAGCTGCTGAAGATGCGCTTCACACCGGAACAGTTTGAGGAACACGAGCGCAAGCTTGATAAACAGAACTGAACGTATAGTATGAATATTATTATAACAGCTCCATCCTTGAACCCCAACGAGAATGTGAGCGGCATATCGTCTGTTGTGCAGTTCATCATCAGCAACAACGGCGGACAGCGCTATCTGCACTTCGAACTGGGCAAGAAGGACAAGGAGAGGGGAGGATGGCATCGTGTGCCAGCTTTGATGAGAAAGTACGGCGAATGGAAGAGGATGCTTGCGGAGCATCCGGATGCCATCGTCCACTATAACTTCCCACTCTCGAAGGCTTCGCTGCTGCGCGATCCGTGGTTCATGAGGTATGCGTGGAAGCAGGGGAGGAAGATGGTGGTGCATGTGCACGGCGGCTTGTTCCTTACGGCGCCGCATATACCGAGCTACCTGCTGCGCATCATGCGATGGGTGTTCGGACAGAACGTGCCGTTCATCGTGCTGAGCGATATGGAGAAGGACATTCTGCAGAAGCGATTCGGAGCAAAGCGTGTAGAGGTGCTCCCTAACTGTGTGGACCTGAGCGATGCGGAGGCGTATGCGCAAGAGAACAACGCTTGCGACGAATCGGAGCCGTTGCGCATCGGTTATCTGGGACGCATCGAGCCGAACAAGGGAATGACGGAACTGCTCATCGCTTGTCAGCAGCTGAAGAAGGACGGCGTGGCGTACAAGCTCGTGATAGCAGGAAAGGAACAGACGGAAGGCGAGTATCTGCCGCTGTTCGAGGAGAGACTCGGCGACAACTTCGAGTATGCAGGACTGGTGTCTGGCAAGACGAAGTGCGACTTTCTGAGAAGTCTGGACGCCTTTGTGCTTCCGACATATTTCGAAGGTCTGCCGATGTCGCTGCTGGAGACTATGAGCTACGGCACGGCGCCTATCGTTACGCCGGTGGGCAGCATACCGCAGGTGGTGAAGGACGGCGAGAACGGCGTGTTTATCAAAGACCATGACAGCGACTCTATAGTGGCAGCCATGAAGCGGATGGACGAGAACAGGGCGTTGCTGAGAAAGTTGGGCAATGAGGCAAGAAAGACTATCTTCGACAAGTTCAGTCCGAAGAAATACATAGAACATCTGAACGAGATATACGCTAACTGGCTATGAAAGACTTTGACAAGTTGAGGACACGCCTGAGGCAGTTCGGCGGATGGCGACTGGTGTGGCAATACGCCCGTATGGGAGTGTTGTGGACTGGCGTGAAGGCTTTGACGAGTTGCGCCGTGAGTGGCAGGTCGCTGAAGTCGGCTTATCCCGCAATAACAAAGCGGGTGGACGAGATTCTTGTAAGGAGATACAGCCATATCTTGAAGGAGAATAAGGACAGACACCAGAGATCGGAAGCGGAGAGTAGGGGCGAACCGGCTGTACCAAAGATAATTTGGTCGGCTTGGCTGCAGGGCGTGGACAATGCACCGGAACTGGTGAAGGCGTGCTTGGCTTCGCAAAAGAAGCACATGGGCGGTTATGAGTTCAGAGTGCTCGACTTGAATAACTATCGGCAATGGGTGGAGCTGCCAGAATATGTCGTGAAAAAATATAGAAACGGACAGATGCCACCGGCTGCGTTCAGTGACCTCATAAGACTGGCGGTGCTGAAGAAGTATGGCGGCGTCTGGATGGACGCAACGGTGTTTTGTTCCGGGTTCGAAGACGAGAAACTGAAGGCGAGATGGGAGAGCATCATGACGAGCGAACTGACCATATTCCGCTACTTCGAGCGTGGCAAGAAGGAGCCGGTAGGACTGTCGAACTGGTTTATTGCCGCTGTGCCGGAGAATGTTGTGGTATCGAACATTCTCGATATGCTTCTGGCGTACTGGAAGGATTTCGACTGTCTTGTCAACTACTATATCTTCCATCTGTTCTTGGGTTTGACTCTGCAGGCGTTCCCTAAGGTTGCGGCAAGGATGCCACGCGAGAACAGTTTCCACAGTCTGCTTCTCGGCAACGCCTTGGGACGCACATTTCGCGAGAAGGACTGGCAGGAGCTGATAGAGCATGTGAGCATACACAAGCTCAACTACAGAAAAGCAGAGAAGGCAAAGAAGAATCCGAAGGGCTATTATAACTACATTATTAATACATTTCAAGATTGATGTTTCGATTAAAAGATTTAAATATACTTGGTAGTAAGGCGGAGCTTGCCGCGCTGCCGGAGGGCAAATTGCTCATTAACACAATAAATGCTCATTCGTACAACACGGCGCGTAAGGATGAACTGTTCGCTGAGGCGCTGACAAACGGTGATGTGCTCATTCCTGACGGGGTGAGCATCGTGAAGGCGTGCAGATGGATAAAGGCGAAGAGCCTGCCGAAGGAAAGAATAGCAGGATGGGATCTCTTCGAGTTTGAAATGAACAAACTCGAAGAATGTGGAATGAAGAATGTGGAATGTGGAGCTAATAATTCTTCATTGGACAATTCACAATCGGCTTCAGCCGACCACTCAAAACTCAAAATTCAAAACTCAAAATTCCGTGAGCGTCCGCTCACGGTTATGTTCATGGGAAGCTCGCAGAAGGTGCTCGATCTGATTGTGAAGCGGGCTGCGGAGGTATACCCGCACTTGAAGATCGTTACCTACTCGCCGCCGTACAAGCCGGAGTTCTCGGAGGAGGACAACAAGGCGATTGTGGAGGCGATAAATGCGGCTGACCCCGACCTGTTGTGGATAGGCATGACGGCGCCGAAGCAGGAGAAGTGGACCTACTCGCATTGGAACGAACTCAATATTCACTGCCATGTTGGAACTATCGGTGCTGTGTTTGATTTCTTCGCCGGTACTGTTGAGCGTGCTCCTATGTGGTGGCAGCGTCATGGACTGGAGTGGCTCTACCGACTGCTGAAGGAGCCGAAGCGCATGTGGCGCCGATATATTATTGGCAATGCGCTATTCCTTTGGAATATGCTGAAAGAGAAATGTTGAATGTTGAATTGAAAGATAGCTTGACAGATATTTACTTCCGCTTTATTCAATTTTCCTTGGGCGTTTACGAGGGCTAGGAGTTTCTTGATGGTTCTGCTCTAAAAGACCTTGACAGGGCGGCGTTTTATGAATTTGCCAAGAAGCAGACGCTTGTCGGAGTAGTCTTCGATGGCATCCAAAAACTACTTAAGGATGCAGCACCGAATTTGGAATTGCTGATGCGTTGGTTTGGCATAAACCAGAAAATCATGCAACGCAATAATGTTCTGAATGAGGCTACGGTGGCTATATATAATAAGGTGAAAACTTTTAGATATAGCTGCTGTATTTTGAAGGGGCATGGCAATGCGGTGATGTATCCTAATCCGTTGATAAGAATACCTGGGGTGATGTGGATGTTTGGATGAATGCTGAGCGTGATGAGATTCGTTCTCTTGCCAACTCGCTTGCTGAAAACGCCAATGGACATGTAGATGATGATAGTTTCAACCATATAGGTCTTACTGTCAACGGCATAACAGTGGAGTTACATTCTATTCCTGGCTTTATGGCTAACTTCGTGTATAATCGAAGATTGCAAAGATGGTTGAAGCAGAATGTTGATGAGCAATGTAACAACATGGTGGCATTGCCTAATGATGCAGGTCTTGTTGTAGTCCCAACACATTCCTTCAATGTCGTGTATCAGCTTTATCATCTGTACCCCCATTATTTCTATGAGGGTGTAGGGTTGAGGCAGGTCGTGGATTACTACTTTGTCTTAGTGAAGAGTGAAGAACGAAGAGTGAAGAATTCTATAACCTTAGAACGAGAGTTTTAGCATCTCGGATTGTGGAAGTTTGCAGGGGCTATGATGTTTGTGTTACATAAGGTCATGGGAATGCAAAATGACAAGATGATTGCACCTATGGATGCAAATAGAGGGCAAATGCTTCTTGATGACATCTTGAATGGAGGCAATTTGGGATATTATGACAAGCATCACGTTTGGGGGCATAACCTCCTTCGCCTATATCGTGACGCTCGTCTTTTGAGATATTATCCTGCCGAGGCTTTGAGTGAACCGATGTTCAGAGTTTGGCACTTTCTATGGCGGGTGAAATGCAAAAAGTAATAAATATAGGAACGCATCTTCCTTCTTTATAATATACTTTTCGAGAATGGAGTTTTGCAGTATGAATCTAAAAATGAGTTCAAAACGATGACACATCTTTGCTATGTATATATTGAAACCTATAAAAAGCTGCATCAAGTAGGTATTGTAATAGACCCTCATTATCAGTATAACCTCAATATACAAGAGAGGTGCTTGACTATAGAGAAAAAGCCTTCCATACCGAATTACTTTTGGGGTGAAGGGGTGTATTCGTTATCTGCCATTGTTGGTGGAAATGGGGTTGGTAAAAGTACGATGCTGAGATTTATTCTTGACGCTGTTGTTGAAGGTGCTGCCAACCAAGACCTTCAAGGGTGTATCATCTTTGAAAAAGATGG
>ERZ1031798.366-NODE-366-length-12396-cov-6.925047_pt1 | contig 12396 bp, 9 predicted proteins | sample MGYA00517882_ERZ1031798 | MGnify/ENA primary metagenome ERZ1031798 (study PRJEB33719, sample SAMN04261244) | wastewater metagenome | biome: rural village; feature: human; material: feces | host: Homo sapiens | place: El Salvador | collected 2013-01-07 ...
ACCGGTAGTCCTACTATCTCGTAGCCTGCGTCGGGCACACGCTGCATCTCCATACGTCCGAGGGCTCCAACGAAGAGTATCTTCGCGTTGGGGCACTTCGATTTAATTGCATTGGCTATTGATACGGCTGGGAAGATATGGCCTCCGGTGCCGCCGCCACTAACAATGACTCTTAATTCCTGTTCCATTTGCTCACATTTCTTTCAACTTACAAAATTAATCATTTTTTCTGATAATGTAGATTATTGTGCTTTTTTTATTACGCTTTTTTTAATTAATGTGCAACCGATTGCAACCTACACTCTGAGACCCTATTGCTTGAATGTGCAGAACGGACTTCAACGTACGTATAGAACAAAAAAATTCCCGCAGCGCTGGAATGCAATTACCGATATGATGTAGTGTTGTTACATATATACTGTAATTGCATTCCAGCGCTGCGGGAATTGTACGTATGTTTTGCTTCTACTTTCCGATTCGAAGGCTTCAGCACTCTGAAAGCCTACGCTACGTTCGTGTCTGCTATTATCTCCTGCTTGCGCTGCGCCGATCGGCTCACGCTGAGTATCGCGCCGATGTACACGCAGTTGATGATGGTCGCCGTACCACCCTTACTGATGAACGGCAGCGGCTGACCCGTCACCGGCACCAAGCCCACAGCCACACACATGTTGAACAGCGCCTGCGTCACGAGCAGCAGCGCCAGTCCCATGGCGAAGAACGCCGGGAAGTTGTTCTCGCAGCGGCTGGCTATGCGCCCCGTGCGGAACAGCAGTATGATGTAGAGCATAGCCACGCCCGTAGCGCCCAAGATGCCCATCTCCTCGATGATGATGGCGTAGATGAAGTCGCTGAACGCCTGCGACACGAAGTCGCGCTCCTCGGAGTTGCCCGGTCCCTTTCCCATGACGTTCGACGTAGCAATGGCGATGTTGGCGTGCGCCACCTGAGCGTCCTTGTCGAGGTCTACGTCCTTCGGCGCCACATCCTTGTGGGCGAGGAACTTGTTGATGCGCGATTTCCACGTGTCGAAGCGGTGGAACACCCTCTCTACAGTGCTTTTATCCTCCTTCTTCTGCTCTATAGTCTGCTCGGTAAGCGTCTGGTTAGCGGGCTTCTGCGCCTCCTCGTCGGTACCGAACGCCATGACGCAGCACACCAGGAGCGCCACAGCCAGCACCACGACGCCCAGAAGCGCACCCAACTGCCGCGCCGGAACACGCCCGAGCAGCATCATCATGAATATCACTAAGCAGAGCAGCATCGCCGTCGACAGATTCTCTACCATGATGAGCGGCACGATGGGGAGGCACACCATCAGGATATACCTGAAAGCCAGCTTGTCGGCGCCATTCTCCGTCTGCAACGCACTCAGTATCTGCGCCGTTGCCAGCACCATAGCGCCCTTCGCTATCTCCGACGGCTGAAACTGTAAGCCGAAGAGTACTATCCAGCGTTGCGCACCGTTGGTGGAGGCGCCGGCAACAGCCACCCATAGCAGCGTGACTACAGCGAAAAGCAGTACGAACGGCGTAGCCATCTTGAAGTATCTGCACTTCACGTTGAGCGTCACCACCATGCAGACTATTCCGATCACGATCAGCATGATATGCTTCAGCACCGGCGCCGTATAGCTGCTCGCCTTATACGTGAGCTGCGACGAAGCCGAATACACCTCGATGATGCTGACAAGGCACAGGAAGAAGAACACCATCCATATCACCTTGTCGCCTTTGAATATATTGCCTAATGTCTTGTTTATCATTGCTTGTTGTTATTTTATGTTGAGGTGTTGTTGTGGTGAGATGGTGAGATGTGTGATGTTATGGTGAGATGTTGAGATGGTGAGGTGTTGAAGTGTTGAGATGTTGAGATGTTGAGGTGTTGACATTAGCAATACAAATCTCAACATAACACCATCACACCACCACACCACCTTTCTTTCACCACCTCACCACCTCAACACATTTCTCACCACCTCAACATCTCAACACCCTATTACAGCCCTCTCACCAGCTCCTTGAACTGCTCGCCTCTGTCCTCCATATTCTTGAAGAGGTCGAAGCTTGCGCAGCACGGACTGAGCAGCACGGTGTCGCCCGGCTCAGCCAGCTCGTAGCAAGCCGCCACGCAGTCCTTCATCGAGTGGGTGTCGCGAATCTCCACGCCCACGTTGTCGAAGAAGTCGTGCAGCTTCTTGTTGTCGGCACCGAGGAATACGAGTGCCTTACACTTCTGCTTCACAAGGTCGAGTATCTCGTTATAGTCGTTGCCTTTATCCTTACCACCGATGATGAGGATAGTAGGTGTCTTCATGCTCTCAAGCGCATACCAGCAAGCGTCTACATTCGTAGCTTTCGAATCGTTGACATACTGCACTCCGCCCACCTTGCACACCTTCTCTAAGCGGTGTTCTACGCCAGGGAAGTCGCTCAGGCTCTGACGTATCACGTCCTTCTTTATGCCCGTGATGTTGCCAGCGATGCCTGCTGCCAGCGAGTTGTATATGTTGTGTTTGCCGGTGAGCGACAACTCCTCCTGCTCCATGTTGAACGGTGTAGGTCGTTCGATGGTGTACTCGCCGTCCTCCATGTAGCCAATGGAACCTTTCTCCTTCAATTCGGAGAACGGATACTGAATGGCTTTGATGTCGTATTTCTCCAGTTCGCGCTTGATGACTGGGTCGTCGTTCCAGTAGATGAACGAGTCCTTGTCGGTCTGGTTCTGTATGATGCGCATCTTCGCGTCCACGTAGTTCTGCATGCAGTAGTCGTAGCGGTCGAGATGGTCGGGCGTGATGTTCAGCAGGATGGCGATGTTGGCGTGGAAGTCGTACATGTTGTCGAGCTGGAACGAGCTAAGCTCTATGATGTAGTATTCGTGCGGATCCTCAGCCACCTGCAGCGCAAGCGAGCGTCCGATGTTGCCCGCCAAGCCCGCGTCGTAGCCTGCCGTCTTGAAGATATGATAGATGAGCGACGTCGTTGTCGTCTTGCCGTTCGAGCCGGTGATACAGATCATCTTCGAGTGGGTGTAGCGGCCCGCAAACTCTATCTCGCTGATAATGTGTATACCCTTCTCCATCGCAGCCTTCACCATCGGAGCCTCCTTCGGTATGCCAGGACTCTTGATGATTTCGTCGGCAGAGAGAATCTTCTCCTCGGTATGCTGACGCTCCTCCCACTCGATGGCGTGGTCGTCGAGCAGCTTCTTGTATTTGTCTTTGATGGCAGACATGTCGCTAACGAACACGTCGAAGCCTTCCTTCTTTGCCAACACTGCGGCACCGGCTCCACTCTCGCCGGCTCCAAGAATAACTATTCTTTTCATTGTTTTATGATTTTAGAACCAAGAAAGATGTATTTCTGCTGAGAAATGAGACGATTCGGAAACATTGGAAATGCAAACATCTCAACATAACAATGGAAATGTCAACATCTCAACACCTCACCATCTCACCATCTCATCACCCTTCCTATCTAATCTTTAATGTTATAATGGTCATAGCCGCCAGGATTATCGTCGTAATCCAGAAGCGAACCGTAATCTTCGACTCGTGGAATGCACCCTTCGGTCGAGTGATGAGATACTTGCAGTCGGGGTCGAGCTGCGAAGCCTGCGTGCGGAAGTTGTCGTGGATAGGCGTGCGCTTGAAGATGCGCTGCTTAACGCCGCGACGCTTGCCCAGCTTGTAGTAGTAGACCTGCAGTATGACGCTCAGACTCTCCACGAAGAAGATGCCACAGAGTATCGGCAGAAGCAGCTCCTTGTGGATGATTATCGCAGTAACGGCGATGATACCGCCGATTGTGAGCGAGCCGGTGTCGCCCATGAACACCTGAGCCGGATAGGCGTTGTACCAGAGGAAACCTATCAGCGCACCCACAAAGGCGCAGAGGAACACCACAAGCTCCTGCGACTCCGGTATGTACATTATGTTAAGATAGCTCGCATACTCTATGTGCGAACTTACATACGCCAGTATGCCCAACGCCACACCGATGATGGCGGAGTTGCCGGCGCACATGCCGTCCATACCGTCGTTGAGGTTGGCGCCGTTGCTCACCGCTGTCACCACGATGATGGTCATTATCACGAACAATATCCAGCCTGCCGCAACGCGATGCTCGCCGAAGATGCTCGTAATGCGCGAGTAGTCGAGGTTATGGCTCTTGACGAACGGTATGGTTGTCTTTAGCGACTTGTGCGCTTCGCTCTGATGCTTCACTACTATCTCCTGACCCTGACGCTCGTAAACGAGATTCTCGTTCATCTTGACGTCCGGCGAAGCCCACAGCACAAGACCCACTATCAGACCGATACCCACCTGACCTACTATCTTGTAGCGGCCCTTCAAGCCTTCCTTGTCGTGGCGGAATATCTTTATGAAGTCGTCCATGCCGCCCAGCACACCGAGCCACAGCGTGGTGACAATCATCAATATGAGGTAGATGTTGCGCAGGCGTCCGAGCAGAAGCACCGGCACAAGGATGGAGACGATGATGATGACGCCGCCCATCGACGGCACTCCTATCTTCTTCACACCGAACGGGTCGATGCTTGCGTCGCGCGCAGTCTCAGTAATCTGCTTGCGCTTGAGATACTTGATAAACTTCTCGCCGAACCATGCCGAGATAACGAGCGACAATATCAGCGCCAACAGCGAACGGAACGAAATGTAGCCCCACATGTGCGAGCCACTAATGCCGTATTCTTCGAGGAAACGAAAAAGATAATATAACATTTCTGAGTTTTGAATTTAAATTCTAAAAGCACTCACGTACCACTTCATGGTCGTCGAAGTGATGCTTCACACCCTTTACATCCTGATAGTTCTCATGTCCCTTGCCGGCTATGAGCACTACGTCGCCCTTCTTTGCCATCATGCAGGCGGTGCGTATAGCCTCGCGGCGGTCGACAATGGTTATCACCTTCTTCATCTGCTGCGCGTTGAGTCCGGCGAGCATGTCGTTGATGATGTCCTGCGGCTCCTCGAAGCGCGGGTTGTCGCTTGTGATAATCACGCGGTCGCTCTGCTTAACAGCCTCCTGCGCCATAAGCGGACGCTTTCCCTTGTCGCGGTTGCCGCCGGCTCCGCATACGGTGATTACCTCGCCCTTTCCGTCGAGCACCTCATGTATGGCGTTGAGCACGTTCTCCAGAGCATCCGGCGTGTGGGCATAGTCGACAACGGCGGTGTAGCCCTCCGGCGAGTGGATAGGTTCGAGACGTCCGCTCACGCTGTGCAGCGTACTCATCACGACGAGCACGTCTTCGGGCTTCTTGCCGAGCATAACTGCCGCGCCGTAGACAGCCAGCAGGTTGCTAACGTTGAACTTGCCGATGAACTGTACGCCTACTTCCCTGCCGTCAATCTCGAGATACATGCCCTCGAAGTGGCATTCTATTATGCGAGCCTTGAAGTCAGCCACGCTGCGTATAGAGTATGTCTTCACCTGAGCCTTCGTGTTCTGCACCATAATCATGCCGTTCTTGTCGTCGGCGTTGGTGATGGCGAAGGCAGTTTTGGGCAACATGTCGAAGAAAGCCTTCTTCGCGTTGCGGTAGTTCTCGAAAGTCTTGTGATAGTCGAGATGATCTCGTGTGAGATTGGTGAACAGACCGCCGGCGAAAGTGAGTCCGCCGATGCGCTTCTGCGCTATGGCGTGAGACGAGCACTCCATGAAGGCGTACTCGCAGCCTGCATCCACCATGCGGTGAAGCAGTTCGTTCAGCGCTATCGGGTCTGGTGTCGTGTGGTCTGCCGGCACAGCCTCGTCAACGATGTAGTTGCACACGGTAGAAAGCAGTCCGCACTTATGTCCCATCTTCGAGAACATATTATATAATAAGGTGGCGATAGTGGTTTTACCGTTCGTTCCGGTCACTCCTACGAGCTTCAGCTTAGTAGAAGGATTGCCGTGGAACGTTGTTGCCACCTCACCCACTACGTCTTCGGTGCTTGCCACCTGCACATAAGTTACGTTTTCGTTGGTTTGTTCTGGTATTTCCTCGCAGAGCACAGCCTTTGCGCCGAGCTCCACCGCCTTAGGTATGAACTTGTGTCCGTCTACCTGAGTGCCCTTCATTGCCACGAACAAATGTCCGTCCTTGATACGGCGAGAGTCTATGTTGACACCCGTCACTTCTACATCATCGCTGCCTTTAACAGCAAGAACGGTGATGTTCTTAAGCAATTCTTTAAGTTTCATATATCTTGTTTTTTTATCCGAGTTTAAGCGAGCATACCATGCCCTTCTTTATCCTTTCTCCTGCGCCGATACTCTGCTCCGTCACCTTTCCTCTGCCCGTGAGCCTTACCGTTACGCCTCTGCTCTCGATAAGAAAGACGGCGTCGCGAGCTCCCATGCCGTGAACGTCGGGCATTACCGACTTGTCGCCTTCGTTTACGCGTTTCAGCTGAACGATACTTCTGTCGCTCTCGTCGGCGCGTCCCCAGATGGGGTTTCCGTTGAGATAAGAGCCGTCCCAGTCTGTGCGCTGCTTCACGCCGAGATGCTCAAGCACATAGCTTGCAGCCAGCACATTGCCGCTCTTAACCTGCGGAATGAGAACAGAAAGCGAGTCGCGGGCGTCAGAAGCCTCCAGCTTGAGGCTCTGCGCCATGATACCTTCTGCGATGTCGTGGAACACAACGCCACTCATGCCGCCGCCCGAAGCCGGCAGACCCGACTTCTGTATGCAGACGATGCAGCTGTAGCGCGGCTCGTATGCGGGGAAGAAGCCGGCGAAAGACAGCAGATAGTTCATCTGTCCGCTCTTATAGCCGGCGGCTCCTTTCGAGATCTGAGCCGTTCCGGTCTTTCCTGCGACGAGGAACGAGGGCGAGCCGGCTTTCTTTCCGAGACCCTGACTCACTACGTGCTCAAGTATCGTGGTTATCTTCTTTATCGTCGACTCCTTGGCTATCTGCTCACGCAGCACTACGGGGTCGAACTCTTTTATTACTACTCCGTCCTTCATCACAGCCTTCACGAAGCGCGGCGCAACCATCTTTCCGCCGTTGGCAATGGCGTTGTAGAAGGTAAGAGTGGAGATAGGCGGCACCTGCGTCTCGTAGCCGATACTCATCCAGGGCAGAGTGGTCTTGCTCCAGTTGACATACTGCTTGCCTCGCGAGTCTTTCTTCGGCATTCGGATGCGTGCCGACGATGCACCTTGCAGCGGAATGTGCAGGTCGTCGGCGAGTCCGAGGCGGTATATTCCCTGCACGAACTTCTCTGGTGTGTTGTGATAGTGGTCGTCGATGATGCGGCTGACTCCGATGTTGGAGCTCACCATGAGCGTCTGCGGCAGAGTGAGCATGCCGTAGCCGCCGCGTCGCCAGTTGTGGTCCTTCATCTCTCTGCCATACATCGGCCAAACGCCGCCGGCAGTCTCCACGCGGTAGGTTGTGTCGACCACTCCGTCGTCGAGCGCCACCATTATGCTTGCGGTCTTGAACACCGAACCCGGTTCGAGCAAGTCGCTTATAGCGTGGTTCTTTATCTCGTGATAGTCGTCATCGTCACACTTCGTCATGTTGACGATGGCTTTGATGTCGCCGGTCTTCACCTCCATCACGATAGCCACACCCACATTGGCGTTGATGAGTCGCAGCTCCTTGAGCAGCGCGCGTTCGGCGAGGTCCTGCATCGACACGTCGATAGTAGTGACGATGTCGGCGCCGTTCTCCGGCGGCGTATCCGTGATGTCGAGATATCTGTTCAGCACCTTGCGTCTGTGCCTGATGCCCTCTACGCCTCTAAGGAGCGAGTCGTACGAGAGTTCGAGTCCGCATTGTGCGGTATCCTTCGCGCCGAACATCTTTCCGATGGTGCGGCCTGCGAGCGAACCGTACGCCAGTTTGCGTGCGTTATGCTCCTCCCAGTGGAAACCGCCCATATTGGTTTTCAGACGGAACACGGGCAGACGCCTCACTTCTGAGAACGTGCTGTAGTTGATGCGTCGGTTCCACACGGGCCAGTGGCGCTTGTTCTGCTCGAAACCCTCCATGAGATGTTTCTTGAACTCAGCCGCCGTGCGGTCGGGGAAGATAGCGTTGAGCCCTGTGCAGATAGAATCGATCTTCTCGCAGAAGAGCGTGTCCTTCTTCGCTTCGCGCAGCGCCTTGAAGTCCATGAATATGTTATACTGCGGCAGCGACGACGCCATGAGTTGTCCGTCGCAGCTCAGTATGTTTCCGCGCATAGGCTGCGTCTTGAGGCTGTCTACCTTCACGCGGTCTGCCACTTCCTCCCAGTATGCGCGCTTTGCCGTCATTATATATAGCGTCTTTCCCAGCACGCTTATAGCCACCAGCGTCATTATAACGGCAAGGAACGCATAGCGTGGCATTACTTTCTTGCTATCAAACTTGCTCATTTCTCTTCTTGATTAGGAATGGTTATTATATACGGTGGCTGCGTAGGTATGTGCAGCGTACTGTCCTTGTCGTTGTGCAGGCGTTCGAGCACCTTGCTCTCGCGAGTCTGCTGCGTGAGGTCGCTCGAACTTGAGAGTGCTCTGTACTTTGCGTCCTCCAGCTCGCTCTGCAGATTGTCTATCTTGATGAGGTTCTGCTGACACTTGTATCGGTTCGAGATATAGACGATGATGAACAGCGTTATTAACACTATCACCCATATCTGCTGTCGCAGGAACTGCGTGTTGAGCATTTCGCCACCGAGAATCTTTCCCAGCGTCACGTTCTTCGTCAGCGGCAGTTCGTCTTCTATGGCTTGCTGTCGTATGATTGTGCGCAGCGACGGTGCGCCTTCCTCGTCGTCCGCCGTTTCTGGTGCGGTCGCTGTCTTTGTTTGCGCTGTCGGTTTGTCGGCTGCAGGCTCTGCTGCGGCAGCCGTAGCGTTGACTTCTGTGTTGGTCACATCCACCTTTATGGCGTCTGTTATGGGGTTATCTTCTTTCATTGTCTCATTTCTTTTCAGCAATTCTTAGTTTTGCGCTGCGGCTGCGTGGGTTTTCTTCTTGTTCTTGTTCCGAGGGCAGTATCACCTTGTTGTTGACGAGGCGGAACGGCGTCTCGATACGTCCGAAGAAGTCCTGCTGCACCTTTCCCTCCACGTTGCCCGACTTCATGATGTTCTTCACCATGCGGTCTTCGAGCGAGTGGTAGGTTATCACCGAGAGTCGTCCGCCGGGGGCGAGCAGTTCGGTGGCTGCGAGCAGCATCTCGCGCAGCGCATCCATTTCGTGGTTCACTTCAATACGCAATGCCTGAAAGAGTCGCGCCATGTCCTTTTTCTCTCGCTCGCGCTTGAAAAAAGGCTCCACGGCAGCCAGAAAATCCTTCGTTGTCTTTATCTCCGCCTGCTGACGTGCCTTGACGAGCGCCGCGGCTATGCGTCGCGAGTTCTTCAATTCGCCGTAGATGTAGAAGATGTCGGCGAGTTGTTCCTCGTCGTACGTGTTCACTATCTCGGCAGCGGTGCGTCCGGCGCGCTTGTTCATGCGCATGTCGAGCGGCGCGTCGAAGCGGAACGAGAATCCGCGTTCGGCGTCGTCGAAGTGGTGCGACGACACGCCGAGGTCGGCGAGCAGTCCGTCGATGTGCTCCACGCCGTAGTAGCGCATCCAGTTCTTCAGATAGCGGAAGTTGCTGCGCACGAACGTAAAGCTGTCGCCGGCGTCGGGAATGTTGCGCTCGGCGTCGGCGTCCTGGTCGAAACTGTAGAGGTGTGCGCCGTCGGTGAGCCGCGAGAGTATCTCGCGCGAGTGCCCTCCGCCACCGAAGGTGACATCTACGTAAACGCCGCCAGGCTTGATGTCGAGTCCGTCAACGCTCTCGCCGAGAAGCACCGGTACATGATATGTTGTTGCTGTTGTAGGATTGTCAGTGTTGTTCTTATACATTATATATGCGTATTTGGGTGTAAAGGTACACAAAAATTCGCACACATGGTTACAAATCTTTATCAATTTTGTTTAAATACGACATTTCTTGTACGAAATTGTTCGTATGTAAAAAAGATGTAGTATTTTTGCACCAAATATCGAAAAAGTAACAGATATTTCGGGTATATGAACGAGATAACAGAAAAGACAATAGACATCGAAAAGATACTGCGCAGCAAGATGGGCAGCAAGGTGCGCTACGTGCCCGGACTACTCGTCGGATGGCTCAAGAAAATCATCCACCAGGACCAGGTGAACGCGTTCATCTGGGAGCACCGCAACGAGAGCGGCGTAGAGTGGCTGGAGTCTACCGTGCGCTATCTGAAGATGGACATACGCATCATCGGCAAGGAGAACCTTCCGCCGAAAGACGACGGCAAGCTATACACGTTCGTGTCCAACCATCCGCTGGGCGGACAGGACGGCGTGGCGCTCGGCTCAATCATCGGACGCCACTACGACGGACGCTTCCGCTACCTCGTCAACGACTTGCTGATGAATCTGCCGGGCTTGGCGCCGGTGTGCATCGGCATCAACAAGACCGGTCGGCAGGGTCGCGACTTCCCACGCATGGTTGAGGCGGGCTTCAAGAGCGACAACCACATGCTTATGTTCCCTGCCGGACTGAACAGTCGCAAGCAGAAGGATGGTTCGATACACGACCTGCCGTGGAAGAAGACGTTCATAACGAAGAGCGTGGAGTGCCACCGCGACGTGGTGCCCATCTATTTCAGCGGACGCAACTCGGAGCGCTTCTACCGCATCGCCAAGTTCAGCGACCGCTGGCTGCCGTTCAACCTCGCCATGATATTCCTCGTAGACGAGATGTACCGCAACGTGGGCAAACACTTCGACATATACATCGGAAAGCCTATACCCTGGCAGACGTTCGACAAGAGCCGCACGCCGTACGAGTGGGCACAGTGGGTGCAGCAGGAGGTGTACAAGCTAAGCCCCTCCCAACCCTCCCCGTCGGAGAGGGCTTAAGAATGCCCAAAAGGCCTAAGAAGGCTTAGTTAGCAAAGGTCTAAGAAGGCTTAGAAAGGCCTAAGAAGGCTTAGAAAGGCTTAAGAAGGCTTAGAAAGGCTTAAGAAGGCCCAAGAAGGCTTAGAAAGGCCTAAGCCCCCCAAAAGAGCGCCCCCAACAACCACCCCCAACCAGAAGAGAAAGCAAGAAAAAACAACACACAAATGGAAGAACCAATCATTGAACCGGTAAGCAAAGAGCTGCTCAAGAGCGAACTCACGCCCGAGCGCCAGCTCCGCATGACCAACAAGAGCAACAACGAGATATACATCATCACGGCACACAACGCGCCGAACGTGATGCGCGAGATAGGCCGACTGCGCGAGATAGCATTCCGCGAAGCGGGCGGCGGCACCGGCAAGTCGATGGACATCGACGAGTTCGACACCTGCGCTAACTGCTATAAGCAGCTCATCGTGTGGAACCCCGAGGCGGAGGAGATAATCGGCGGATACCGATACTTGCTCGGCACCGACTGGGAGCTCGACGAGAACCGCCAGCCGAAGCTCGCCACAAGCCACATGTTCCACTTCTCCGACAAGTTCATCGACGACTATATGCCCTACACCATCGAGCTGGGACGCTCGTTCGTGACGCTCGAATACCAGAGCACACGCCGCGGAGCGAAGAGCCTCTTCGCGCTCGACAACCTGTGGGACGGTCTCGGCGCGCTCACCGTCATCAAGCCTAACGTGAAGTATTTCTTCGGCAAGATGACTATGTACCCGTCGTACATACGCCGCGGCCGCGACATGATTCTCTACTTCCTAAAGAAGCACTTCGACGACAAGGACAACCTCATCCTACCGCTCCATCCGCTGAAGATAGAGACACCGGAGGAGGAGCTTGCAGCGCTGTTCTGCGAGGACGACTTCAAGAAGGATTATCTCATACTCAACCGCGAGATTCGTGCGCTGGGCTACAACATCCCGCCGCTCGTGAACGCTTACATGTCGCTCTCGCCCACCATGAAGCTCTTCGGCACCGCCATCAACTACGGCTTCGGCGACGTCGAGGAGACGGGTATCCTCATCGCCGTGGACGAGATTCTCGAAAGCAAGCGCGTGCGCCATATCGACTCGTTCATCAAGGAGCACCCCGAAGCGCTCAAGATCACCAGCGGCGCCAACAACGTCATCTACAAAGAACGCGCATAGGAGGGTACGGCATCCCTGCCTACCCCACGCAGCCTGCTGCTGCGATGTACTCCCACAGAATACGCCGAATTCACAGAAGCTTCTGCTGCGATGTACTCCCACGGAATACGCCGAATTCACAGAAGCTTCTGATGAGATATACTCCCACGGAATACGCCGAATTCACAGAAGCTTCTGATGGGATATACTCCCACAGATTTCACTCTAAGTTTGCAGAAGAATGCGACGCAGTCGCATAAACGTTAAATAATCAAGGTAAAACTATGATTGCTAAAGACAGTTTCGTACCTTTGTTGTA
>ERZ1031798.388-NODE-388-length-12061-cov-4.057471_pt1 | contig 12061 bp, 10 predicted proteins | sample MGYA00517882_ERZ1031798 | MGnify/ENA primary metagenome ERZ1031798 (study PRJEB33719, sample SAMN04261244) | wastewater metagenome | biome: rural village; feature: human; material: feces | host: Homo sapiens | place: El Salvador | collected 2013-01-07 ...
GCACATAATCAGTAGTAAACGCCTTCATTTTCTGTGCTATACCATAACTGCACTCCTTGTCGAGCAGACCACCTTCGCGAAGCTGAGTGGATGATGCCTGAGATCCTGTTAGGTCCTGTCCATCCTTCTTACCGCCTGGACTCAATCGGTCGTTAGTATCAGGATTGACTGGCTCTTTCGCCTCAACCGTTTCCTTAGATGCGGGTTCAACGCCCTCGTTGCCAATCTGTGGCTCAACATTGTCGGCCAAAGCGAGAACGCCACCACCCGTTGCAACTGCGAGTAACATCAGCACCATCTTTAAGACGGACTGAAAGGAAAAATAATTCATTACTTTCTTCATGTTATATACTATTAAAAATGTTATTTGTTAATTGCTTCTGATGCCATCGAAGAAACTCTCTCGCTTTATGGCCTTAGCTGGCTCGTTTCCGCTTCCGGAATTGGCAAGAGAAGGAGGCATACCTCCCTCTGTCTTAGAGGAGCGCACCTTGTTCTGGATCTTCTCGTTACGAGCCTGCATGGCAGCTTCCTCGCGAGCCGAAGAAATGTCAGCATCGTAGCTGTATGCGTTCTTAAAGAGCTTCCATGTTTCGGCAGAGATATTGCCATCTTCGGCGTCCTGTATAACGCCAAACACTTTGCCCCAAAGGTCGTTAGTCTCCTCGTCAGAGAGGCCTAAACCCTGTAACGTTTCGTAAGACTTTCGGAGATTGTCATCGAGCAGCTGCGAGTGCTTCTCCTGTTCGGCAACCTTCTCCTGAAACTTGGTAATCTGAGTAGCCACCTTCTTTCCAAGCTCCTCATCTTCGAGTGCCGCCTTGATGTCGATACCCTGCGAAGCCATCCATTCGAAAGGATGCATATTCTTCCGTGTAGAGTCGAGCACCATAGCCGCCAGCCACTTGTTGCTGTCGAGCATCTTTGAGAGAGCCTTTCCGCTGTCCTCGTACTTGGAGAGCATATCGGCATCGTCGTTCATGGCGCCATAGCGAGCCTCCTTGTCCTCGAAGTCGATGTCGGAATGACGCTTAGAGAAACGCTTGGAGAAGGCCGTGCGGTTAGGGCGCTCGTCCTCAGCAGGAGCATCGTGTTCCGTGTCGGCAGAAGTGGCGTTTGTCGCCTCTTCAGCTTCCATCATTTTAGCTTGTTCTTCCTTTGTCATTTTAAAAAATAATTATGTAAATAATATTTCTGCAAATATCACGAAAAAACAGGCTTGGTTTTCCGTTAGTAACCAAGGGTAATCGTACAGGGGGAACAATGGGCAAAGAGAGGATATACATTTCTTATTTTTGCGCTAAAACAACAAGAATCTGTATATAAAAATGACAAAAGCAAGGATATTGACTCTTAGCAGGGTAATGCCTGGAAAGAAACTGTACAGTTCGGTAATCAACCGGGCATCGAGGCAAGCGCACGGTAACGACATGGAGCTATTGCAGCGATGCAGGAGCGCATGGAACAGCCTGAGTGGGGTAAGAGAGACGAGGGCGAGAACCATGAGATACTGCATGGGAGACCAATGGGGAGATACCATCAAGGTGTGGGATCACGGCTCCTACGTCTACATGACTGAACGGGAGTATATGGAGCGAAAGAACACTACGCCAATGAGCAATAACGTGATGGCGAGCATACTGGAGTCTATAGGCGGCCTCTATGCCAAGCAAGGAACAGAACCCGTGTGCTTTGCCAGGGACAACGACTCAAGAGCTATCAACGACATGATGAGCGCGACCCTGCAATGCAACTGGCAGTCAACGTATATGCAAGACCTGTTGAATCACGCCATCAAGGACTATGTGATAGGCGGCCAAATGTACGCAAGAGAAGGGTGGGAGTCGAAGCAGCTCGAACTTCCTGACGCGTGGACGGAGCTTATGGAGCCTGATTTTATGTTTTTCGAGTGCGGCAGCGACCCGAGACATGAGGACATCAGCCTGATAGGTTGCCTGCATGACGTGAGCAGAGAAGATTTGTACCAGAAATTTGCGCGACCGGAGTTTGGACTGACGATAGATGACCTTGACAGCATCTTTTCCATACAAGACGTGAGCGATGACGGAGTGGGGTATGAGTTCAACGAGGAGAAGAACCTTGGCAACATAAGCTTTGACCACACCAATAAGTCGAACCACTACGTGAGAGTGATAGAGGTATGGACTACCGAGACCAAGATGCGCCTACAATGCTTTGACCCTATAGCCACGAACGCCAACAACTCGTACTTCAAGGTGGATATGGACGATACGGCCATGATAGAGAAGCTGAGATCGGACAATATTAAGCGCAAGAAGATGTATGACGATAGGGGTGTGCCAGAAGACGAGAGAGCCTATATCGTATCGGAAGAAGTAGCGGACAAATACTGGTACTACACCTATATGGCACCAGACGGAACCGTGCTGTGCAAAGGGGAAACCCCATACGACTATAAGAGCCATCCGTTTACAATCAAGCTATTCCCGTATCTCAACGGTAAGATACACCCATTCTTAGCGAACGTGATAGACCAGCAGAGATACATCAACCGCCTGATAGTAATGAACGACATGGCGATAAGAAGCAGCTCGAAGGGTGTGTGGATGATACCAACCACCGTGCTTGGCGGCAAGAGTCCGGCAGAGTTTGCCGAAGAAATAGTGGAGTATGACGGACTGTGTTTCTATACACCAAGGCCCAATATGCCACAAGTGAAACCTGACATCATCACCTCGAATGCGGTGAACATTGGCACCAACGAGTTGCTGCAGATAGAGCTGAACCTGATACACGAAGTGTCGAACGTGAGCGGAGCGCTGCAAGGCAAAACGCCATCGGCAGGAACATCTGCATCGAGATATGCCCAGGAGACACAGAACGCCACCACCTCGCTGTACTCAATTCTATCGGATATGGACGTGTTCGCAGAGAAACTCGCCACCAAGAAGTGCATGACCATACAGCAGTACTACGAGAACGGCAGAAAGATACTGAACAAAGACAACAACAGCACCATATTCTACGACCGATATACGGCAAGAGACGTACACTTCAAGACAAGCATCAAGAATGCAGCCGCCTCTACCACATATCAGTCTCAGATAAACGACAGACTTGACCAGTTGCTGCAGATGGGTGCTATCAACGTGGTGCAGTATCTGCAGAACATCAATGCTCCATTTGCAGACAAGCTGCTTGCAAGTGTTCAGGAACAGCAGGCACAGCTTGAACAGATGTATCAGCAGCAACAGCAATTAGCAATAGCACAAGGCGGTGGACAGATAGAGAACGGAGTGGTGCAGGGGGCCAACCAGGAAACGGTGAACCAAGCACAAGAGTATTTACAATCAGCATAAAGTGATATGGCAGAAGAGACAAAATTGATAACCATCAGCATGGAATCCATCGAAAGCGATGTGATGAAGCAGGTTTCTGTTATCGCAAAGAGGCAGAAAGACAAGGCGGGCGATTCTCTGTTTGGAAACACGACTTTATCGGCAGTAGAGAAAGTTGTGATAAGGCAACACATAGAATCTGCAGTTCGCAGTTTTGCGGGCGAACTGGCACCAGTCGTAAAAACATATATTGACTCTTCTCTTCCTGCATCAGTCACTTTCAATGTTATCAGACTAAACGAAGGACACAAGAATGCCTTTGAAAGCTGTTTTATGGGATATGTGAGAGCATATGCAACCTATATGGTGTTGACTTTGAGCAGTACAGAGCAAGCCAAAGTGTATTCGGACGAAGCAAATATGCTTCTGAAAGATGCGATAAAACTTGTGTTCGACAAAGATGCTCCTTCGGCTGGAGATAAAACGCTGAAAGATATGACAGGCTCCATAGAGAGTGATCCTCAGTTAGAAACCATTAAATAAGGAAAGATATGATATTAAAATTTCAGATTATCAAATCGGTAGTAGTTGACGAGGTAAAGAGGGCAACCTACCTAAAGGCCAAGATAGATGGCGCTACAGACGACAGAGCCATCAAGATGAGTTTTAACGAAGCTGCTGGTGACGAAGCGGTTCACGAAAACACTTTAACACACGATTTCCAATCAGCATTGGAGATTACAAAGGTTATACTGGCAGACTATTTGGCTCCAAATGCTCAGACATCAGGCGATAACGTTATCTACTACAACGATAAGGATGACGATATAGTAGAGTTTGTTATTGTCGTATCTCGCAGGTGCAACGGAACACTCTCTGATACTTTGGCAAGATTAGTGGCAAAGTATGTGGAAGACTATATGATATATCAGTGGTGGTTAAAAACTACCAACCTTAAACAGGCTGAACCTTACTTGCAGTCATTGACATTTGACGAGCAGAACATTCGCAGATGCTTTGTGCTGAGCGGTCCGTCCGTTCCAACCATACCATACACCAAGACGCTGACAGCAAAGGTGGATGGAAGCGACAATGGAGGCGGTGTGACTATTGAACTTGGCAATAAGGAAACTACCCTATCCTATTCTATTGACGATAGCGCAATAGACGATATTGAAGCCAGAAGCAGTGACCCCAGCATTCTTGAAGTACAAAGAAGTGTCGAGCCTCATGCTTTCTGTCTCGTGCCTATAAATACAGGTGTGACAACCGTAACCATTTTCTCCCGTCATAGCGACAATCTAAAGAGGGAAGTAGAGATAACCGTAACAAAGGAGGGGTAATATGGAATTCAATACATTACACCCCATGCACCATGACCGGGAAAGGGGATGGGAAGCAACGCCCAACCCCTTTGCACCGAAGCAGCCTATGGCGACCCGCTACCACACAGACAAGCATATCTTTGTGTATGCCAACCAACTTTGGTACGACATAGATGCAACGACAAACCTGCTGGGTAGAAGCCGCAGAAGCATCAACGATGCGCAGGCAGACACCCTGCCGACAAGTGAGAATGACCATGAACGTCCTTTGTTCTACCGATGGTTTGACAAGTACATGAAGAAAGCAGAAGGACTGTTGACCGCCTATCTGATGAAAAAGGAGGGGGTGGTAAGAGACAACGCCATCAAGGAGTGGGACGAACAGGAGATATGGCTAAGGATGCCAGACTACTGGGATGATACAAGGTATGACTCCTTAGTGCAGGCCATACATAACTATATAGCGGCAGGAGCGCTGTATGAATATTTCAAACTGACATTGACGAGCAAGGATCCGCTGACGGCAGACAAGGCAGCAGAGGTAGAAGATGCAGAATTAGACATACTGGACGCATCGAATGCTACGAAACCCGGCAGTGTGCATAAACCCTATAAACCATTTTAGAGAACATGGAGGACTACAGCGATATAAAGACGGTGAGGGAGATAATGGCAGAGAAGCGCGAGAAAGCCAAGCGTATACTGCCCGCCACGAAGAGCGCCCAAAAGGAGTTCTTGAGAGACTTCCTTGCCCGTCATCAAGAGAAGTTTGAGGACTGCATGAACCAGTTGGCCGAGTATGATCCAAAGACATACGCAACCATATACAAAGACCTGATGAAGCACATGATACCCAAGCAGAGCGAGGTGAGTGTGACGCACGGACTGGACGAGGACTTTAAACAGCTGGCAGCGCTGAGTATGACCAAAGTGGGAGAGAATAATGAGATAGACGTGTCGAAGGTGCCCGAGATAAAGGACGCTGACTTTGAGGAACTACAATCATTAGCAGATGGCGATAGTTAAAGAGGCAGAGATAGACGAACTTGTAAAGGAGAACAGACGGAGATATGAAGAAATCTACGGCACGTATGACCCATGGACTGGTGAGAACTGCTATGACTTTGAGCATAGGGAGGTGCTGGAGCTTTCGGATTTCATTATCAAGAAGATGTGGGTTCCGAAGGAGTGTATGCGCACATTGCTGTACAGGCAGCTGAGGCAGTTGGGAAGCCTGAGAGAATTCATTATCCGTGTGTGGAGGCGAGACTATGATGAAGGCAGCAGATATACCAAGCAGCTCATCATGATACTGACCTTTGAGATTATGAAGGTGAGGTTTCGTGAGGACCCAGAGTTCGCTCTATACGCGACAGACAAGATAGAGGACAAGATAACGGGAAACATGGTGCCCTTCAAGCTGAACTATCCACAGCGAAAGCTTCTGAAAATATTCGAAGATTTGCGCACCAATGGAGCAGCTATCAGGGTGGTAATTCTGAAAGCAAGACAATGGGGCGGTTCGACCCTGACGCAGCTATACATCAAGTGGATACAAGACTACAGAAGGGACGGATGGAATGCTATTGTGCTGGCTCAACAGAAGAACACCGCCAAGAAAATCAAGGCTATGTACAGAAAGGCTTTGGAGAACCAGCCCGGATGGACGGTGGGTTGTCCCGGTGCAAAACTGCAATTCTCGCCCTACGAGAACTCGCCTGATGACTTTCAAGTTACGGACGGAATGAGGGCTATCAGAAGAAGCACGCTGACTGTGGCATCATTTGAAAACTTCGACTCTGTGCGTGGTAGCAACTTCCACTGCGCCCACTACTCGGAGGTGGCATACTGGAAGAAAACGCCTGAGCATGACCCGGAAGGTGTGATTTCTTCTATCTCGGGCGGTATAAGAAACCAAGAGGACAACCTTGAGGTATTCGAGAGTACAGGTAAGGGTAACTCTGGCTTCTTCTATGACAAGTGCCAGCTCGCCATGAATCCCGATAATAATGATGCCTACTCGTTTATCTTCATACCCTGCTACTTTATAGAACACGACATGGAGGAGGTGAAAGATGAGCGGGCTTTTGCGAGATGGCTACTGCAGAATAGAGACAGAAACACCAACCCAAGAGGATACAGAGAGACAGGCAAGTTTTTCTGGCGAATGTGGGAGAAGGGTGCCTGTATGCAAGCCATAGAGTGGTACAGAAACTTCCGCAACAAGTTTACCACCCATGCCTTCTGTGCCACGGAGGCACCAATAGACGAGGAGGATGCCTTTAGAAACTCAGGTAACCTCGTATTCAATCCATACAGCATAGACGACCTGCAGAAGCGCTACAAGAAAGACCCGATGTACACGGCAGACATCGTGGTAGACGGAAACAAGAACGACAGCACTATACAGAAATCATCTATCAGTATAAGGAATGACGGGACAGGATGCTTGAAGATATGGGCTGCGCCCAACAAGCTGAAGGTGGAGAACAGATATGTGGTGAGTGTGGATATCGGCGGTAAGTCATCAACATCAGACTACACGGTGATGACAGTGATAGACCGTTTCGGCATGATACCTACGATAAAAGGCAAGCCTGAGGTGGTGGCGAGATGGAGGGGGCACGAGAGGCATGACCGCATAGCATGGATGGCGGCAGCGCTGGCCCACTTCTATGACGATGCGCTACTGGTGATAGAAAGCAACACGGCAGACCGCGAGAAGAACAACAACACAGAGGGCGATCACTTTGGAAGTATCATCAACGAGATAGCCTTCTATTACGACAACCTGTATCAGAGAACGTCAAGCCCAGAGGACGTGAAGGATAACGTGCTCGCGAAGTACGGATTTCAAACGAACAAGCTAACGAAAGGCTGGGTGATAGACAACCTGGAGCAGTATGTGGACGATATGCTGTGGAAGGAACCAGACAGAGAGATGTATCACGAATTGAGGATATATGAGCGGCACGACAACGGAAGCCTTGGCAACATTGTAGGTAACGGCAACCATGACGATGTGCTGATGAGTACGGCAATAGGCTTATGGGTGAGTGCCAACGACATGGAGAAACCAAGGTGGGCACCTAAGAAGAGCGACACGCCAAAGGGAGACCGCGTACACTCGATGGCAAAATTCTAAAACGAAAGACTATTATGGAAAGGAATACAGAAAGAAAAGTGCTGAGTTTCGGCAAAGGCATGACCAACGTGCCCAGTGATCTGATGAGTGAGGACAACGAGCTGGAGGTCTGTGACGGGTTTATCTACAGAGACGGAGAGCTGAAGCCTGTTCAGAAACCAGTGAAAATCGGCCAAACATCATATACAATCATGTATGTGCACAAGATGGCAGATCACAAAAACCTTATCGGAAAGTTGGAGCATACGCAGTCTATCATCTGCTACAAAATGACGGATGACGGGATAGACAAGGATAGCGGCCAGACGTTTAGTATAGGAGAACCTTCTGAGATAACGAGTGTGGGCAATACATTGATATGTGTTACAGAGAACGGCATACATTACCTGTTATTCAAAGGTACGAAGTATGTAGACCTGGGAACAGAACTCCCCAAGCCAAAGGTGGAATTCAGTACGTTTGCCACCGACCTGATGGTAGGCAGCGGCACGGTAACTCCTCTCGATATAAGAGAGTTCTGTGAAACAAGCAAGAAAGAAGCCTACTACGACGACTCTGGAAGCCTGACCAGCGTAACGACCAGTAAAACCTCCACCTACTGGACTTATAAGCCAGTAAACGATGTAAACAAGATAAAAGCATTCCAAACAGCCGTACAGGGTCATGTTGCGTCTGTAATAAAGGAGGCAAAAGAAATAAACGAGTTCTGCTTCCCATTCTTTGTAAGATATGCTCTAAAACTGCACGATGGTTCTTATGCAAGAATCAGCAATCCTATTCTTGTATGTCCGACAATCAACAGAAACTTCAAAATAGCACCATACCGTCTCCGTGAGGAAGTATATGAAGAAGCTGTTAACGGGCAGACATTAGACTTAGAGAACGTTAATAGTAGTGCAGCTATTTTTTTTATATACTCCATCGGACATAGTGACCTATACTACAAAGCCTCTATAGAGGGTGCTGACAACTGGAAAGACATTGTGAAAGAGATTGTAGTGTTTGCTTCCGATGAAGTAAGGCCTTTTGATATAGATGGAGATTTCGAGTTTAAAGAGCCGTTAGAAATGGATGGCTACTGCTATATGAACCAAGTTTCTGGCAAACGGGAAGGTTTAGGCGGTGGAATAGATTTCACTGTTGACTTCAATCATAGTTACGAGTTTACCTATGATAAATACAAGGCACGTTCGGTTATCATGCCAAAGCATGTAAAGTCGGACAGGGAGATTATAGATGAGTTGATGAGCAAGACGCAGTTTTACAAACTCTTTGCGATAAAGACAGATGAGGCGAATGGTAAACTTGAATATGCTCCTATAGCCAAACATGTGGTAGAAACGCTGACGGAGCAAGAGCAGCTAAAGACGGATGATTATTACGGATGGGCAACTATGGTGGCGAAGAAAGTGTACCCATACAATAACCGTCTGAATATGACAGGTGTGAAGAGAAAACCATTCAGCGGTTTCAGCGACTTTATACCTATCACAACAGGAGAGCAACCTGGAATGTCGGACGTTATCCAGCCTTCCCATGATGCGCAGGAATACGAAATATACACACATATAGTAGCTAACAGCATGGACGCATGGGTGAAAGCAGACGGGTATTACACGGCCTTGCCTGAGATGATAAGCAGCTGGATATACTACCCAGACCCTAATGCAACAGAAATGCTGATTATAGACAAGGACACTGGGAGCGCAGCCCACATAAAACTGAAAGTACACCCAAGGCTGAACGGAGCATACTGCTTTGACAAACTGCCATTCCCGAGAATAACGTATGACGGATTTGAAGATGACAATGCAAGGCCGGTGGTGGATCCGAATGCCCACGAGACGCTGGACTCAAATATCTACACTTCTGTGGTGAACAACCCATTCCTATTTGAAGCGAGTGGAGATAACACCGTAGGAACGGGAAGCATACTTGGGATCATAGCGAACACAGAGGCTATCAGTCAGGGCCAGTTCGGTCAATATCCACTGATGGTATTCACATCAGAAGGTATATACGCCATGAGCGTGACAAACGAAGGAATGTACGGCAGTATACACCCCATATCGAGAGAAGTATGCCTTGAGAACTCTCCACTTGTGCCTACTGACAAACTGGTGTACTTTGCTTCGGAGAAGGGGTTGATGGCAGCGAGCGGAGCAGAAGTTGCTTGTATGAGTGAACAGCTAAAAGGTAGGTCAAGCATGCAGGATGGCGGATTTGCTAACTATCTAAAGGACTGCCTTATAGCCTACGACTACAGAGACTCACTCCTAAGGATATACAGCAAGGTGTACCCCTGGCAGTATATCTACAATATGGTGGACAAGACTTTTTCGGTAGTGGAGAACGGAGTGAAGGCAAAGGCGATGGCGAACGACTACCCAGACAATCTGATACAAGATACGGACGGAAACGTCTATTCGCTTACGACCAAGCCAGACATCGTTCATGACGATAATACTTACAGCGGAACCGTTACGACAAGAGCCCTGAAACTGGGAGGAAGCATTATGCAGAAATCGCTGAGGTCCGTCAAACACCTTATGGACACATCGGATAACGGCAAGGTGAAACTGGAAGTATGGGGAAGCAACAATGCCAAACATTGGAGGAAGCTGAACAGTCTTGGCGGTAAGCCTTGGGCATACTTCAAGATAAGATACACGCTTACTGGGTTTCGGGCATCTGACTCGTATGCAGGAACCGTGATAGAGGTACAGAAGCGGAGAGAAGACAAATAAGACAAAAGAACAGAGGCGGCTACTCATCACGAGCAACCGCCTCTTTTGATAGTGAAATCAAATTACTTCAAAAGTATGGAATGTGTGAATATTTAGTAACAACACGTCCGATGATAAAACCAATCATGTATGCCCATAGGTGAAGTATGCCGTTGACTCCAGGCATGAGCATCGTGAGAACGATGAAAGGCATAACCACGCAACAGGAGTCCCAAAATCTGCCAGTCTTACCCCACATTATGCCTATGGCAGCGAAGATAACTCCCGAGAGCCCGACAGTGGGCTGAGACACATACGTCGGCAAGAAACTCGCCAAAACCGCAGCGAAGAGGCTTGCGCAAAGACATATACGATTGCGCAGCGACCACAGGACAACGAGGTTGGCTGCAAGATGAAAAATGTTGGCGTGACAAAACGAATATGTAAGATGAGAGACGAAGCTACTTCCGGGGAAGAAGCCTGCATTATCTGGACGGGCGATGAAAACCGCCAGACTTACGCAAGTGAGCAAGGTCTTTATCAGAAAGTTTGTCTTTGCCGAAGATTTCTTTGTGATGATAATATTCTCCATATTTCTTTCCGCAACTAATAGCCTTTCGCACTGTTTCTATGCTTGCATAGAACTCTGGCGCAGGCTGAGATACCAAGAAGGGAGTGATGAACCACAGTGACTTGCCGATGAACTCCTTCTGCTGAGACAGCTTGTCGAGTCTGCGGAACAGTTCGTAGTACATACGTTGCTCTCTTGGGCTCTTGGCATCGACCACAGTAAAATCGCCACGTACCATATAGCGCAGGACATTGTAAGCCGTTTTGGGGCTGACATAGAACCGAGGAGCATCATGACGAGCCGTCTTGATCCACGCCTCCTTCTGAGAATGACAGTTGGTGTAGACTTGCCTGTAGGCGCTAAGTAAATCGCGCCTCATAGCGACTGTAAGGTCAAATCCTCTTCTTGGCATAGGTTATTTTATTATAGTACGCTGCAAAGATATGCATTATTTAGACAAAATCCAAATAATAAGTAGTATATTTATCGTTAAAGATTCTAAAAAGATGTTATTTAAGTAACGTATTGTTATAAAAATATCTATATTTGCAGCGAATTGTAATGTAAAAGGCGAATTTGGTGTACAATTAGCTCAAACTAACCAAAAATAAATAAAAAACTGAAAGTTATGAAAACAGAACAAGAAGAAAGTCCGCTTTCGGAAGAAGAGCGGCGTGCGATACGTTCGCGATTGCTTGACAGAGGCATATTCAAGCTGTATGAGATTGGGGTGAAGTGGATGCCCATCCCGCTAATGCTCGGTCACTGGTACGGAGTTTGGGACTATTCGAGATATTCGCGTCCCATTATCCTTGACACAGATATGAACGGCAACTGCGTGATATGGCTGTATATACTGGCTTATGTCTATATGCCGCTTGCCATGCTGCCAGCGAGTTATTTCTATAAATACTGCTGGATGTTCAGAATACCCTTCCTTTATTTTTTCGGTATTAATGCCATCAGAATATACT
>ERZ1031798.390-NODE-390-length-11987-cov-7.977120_pt1 | contig 11987 bp, 7 predicted proteins | sample MGYA00517882_ERZ1031798 | MGnify/ENA primary metagenome ERZ1031798 (study PRJEB33719, sample SAMN04261244) | wastewater metagenome | biome: rural village; feature: human; material: feces | host: Homo sapiens | place: El Salvador | collected 2013-01-07 ...
ACCGTCTTGTCCACCAGTTCCTTGATGGCAGAAGCCTTGCTGCAATCGGTCTGGAGAAAAATGGCATCGCCGCCCTTGGCGCAGATGCCGTCTGCCACAGCCTGCCCCTGCTCTGCGCTGCGGGCTGCACAGACTACCTTCATGCCGTTCTCGCCGAAGCACTCGGCAATGGCGCGGCCGATGCCCCGGCTTGCGCCGGTGACGATCGCTACTTTGCCTTTGACACTGTTGAAATCCATCATTTGAATGCTCCTTTTTCTCAGATCATGTTGCTCTGCTTCAGCCATTCCACTTCATCGTGAATGGTCTCCCGATAGGAGCGGGAGGTGTAGCCCAGCTCACGCTGCGCCTTGGAAGAATCGTATTCGTTGTTCCGCGCCAGATTGTAGATCTCGTACCGGGTCAGTGCCGGTTTTGTGCCGGTCTTTTTGGCCTGCTTTTCCAGAATGTCGGCGGCAAGGTTTGCCACGCTTGTAGGCAGGTAGAACAGTGGCTTTTTGCAGTGGCCCTCCTGCGCCGTCAGCTTTGCAAACTCCGGGTAGCTCACCACCTCATTGGCAAGGATATAGGCTTCTCCGGCTTTACCCTTTTCCACAGCAAGGAAGATGCCGTTGGCAAGGTCCCGCACATCGCAGAGGTTGAAGGTGCCCTTCAGCCCGACGGAGGCTTCGCCGCGCATCTGCACCAGCAGCCCGCTGGTGACCGGGCCGCAGGCAGCATCGCCGGGGCCAAGGATGCCGCTGGGCATCACGATGCAGGCGTTCAGTCCATCCTTTGCAGCGTCCAGCACCTTCTGGCTTGCCATAGCCTTGCTCTGACCGTAAACGCCAAGGCTCTCGTCCGGCTCAAACCGTTCCGGCTCCTTCATCCTCTGGCCGTGGGGCAGTTCCGGCAGAGAACCGGTACTGCCCACATAGACCAGCTTTTTGCATTCCGGGTGTGCAAAGCACTGGTCGATGATATTCTGCGTGCCCTGCACATTCACCTTCATCACCAGCTCCCGGCGTTCGTTGCCCAGAGCCACCATGCTGGCGCAGTGGAGAACGATGGTCTCCACCCCCGGCTCCACCTGAAAGAACCGTTCCAGCGAAGCCACATCGCACAGATCGCCCTCGTACTGTTCGATCTCTTTGGGGATGTACTTTGCGGTCTTATCCCCCGGCAGCACCAGCGCGCGGCCCTGCAGCCCGCGCGAAACGATCTGGCGGCAGACCTCTCCGCCCAGATAACCAGCTGCGCCCGTTACCAGATAAAGCGTTTTCATAAAGCATCCTCCATATTATTATTTTTCGTATTCACGAACCAGATTCGCAACTCTTAGTTGCTTATCCATCTCTATGGTGCTATAATAGCACTATGCCGCAGGGGCTGCAATCAGCAGTTTCCGGCGTGTCCGGTGTTTAAGCAACGGATCACATTCAAATCGTTGGTTAAGCATCATTCGAGAAAAACATTGACGGAGGAATTGTATGGATATCCGGGTCAAAAAAACGAAGCGTGCCATTCAGAAAGCGTTTATCGACTTGCTGCGGGAGAAGCCCATTGAAAAGATCACGGTCAAAGAAATTGCCGAACGCGCCGAGATCAACAAAACGACCTTTTATTCCCACTACGAAACGCTGGATGCACTCACCGCCGAAATGGAGCGGCAGACGGTCCAGCTCGTCTGCGACAACATGGGCGGCGCACAGCAGCTGCTGGATGAGCCGGAGGCCTTTGTGCTGGAGATGTTTGCTTCTCTCCAGCAGGCAACGGATTACCTCGGTGTCGTTCCGGTATCCGCGATGAACCGCTTTACACAGCATTTGCGGGATGCCATTCTGGAAAAAATCGAAGGTGAAAACATCGAGCCCTCCCAATATGAAAATATCGGTGCGATCCTGATTTTTGTAATGAACGGCCTTTCCGGGCTGCTGAACACCGATGCAAAACTGGCACAAAAGCACATCAATGTAATTGCCGCCGTAGTTGCAAATGGTGTCCGTTCCATTCAATTTTCCTGCTAAAAAAAGCCGTGCAAGTTATCGAAAACGATAGCTCTGCGCGGCTTTTCTGGTCAAAAATTACTTTTTGCTCTTTTTGAATTCTTTTTGGCCGCGAATCGTGCCGCCATCACACAGAATATCCACGCCGGCCAGATAGCCGTTGCGCTCATCTGCCAGCGTTGCAATGGCAAAGCCCAGTTCTTCGGGTGTGCCCATTCGTCCCTCGCAGGAGAAGGCCAGCATCTCCCCGCCATGCTCCGATTCGAGGTTGCCCATGTCCGTGGCAATCAATCCGGGAGAAAGCGAAGCCACACGGATCCCCTTGGGGCCGTATTCATAGGCGCTCTTGGCTGCATACCATGTGACAAAATTTTTGGAAATCGCGTAAGCAAAGCCATTTTTCATGTAAGCGTCTTTGATGAATGCGGTCATCCGCAGTGCTTTTTTGATGAACAGGGCTTCATCCGTTTCGGCCAAAGCATACGCTTTTTTCGGAACCATCAGGTCCGGCACCGAGTAGGCCGACATGGACGCAATGTCAACGATCACGCTGCCCTTGTGCATCCGCTTGGAAAACTCCTGATTGACATAAACCGTTCCCAACGCATTGATGCGGAGAAGATCCTCCATGGTCACCTTCATCGCAGGCGAGACCCCCGCAGCGTGGATCACATTGATAATTTCGCCCAACGATGCGGCGTACTCCGCCAATGCCTTTACGCTTTCCCGCTTGGAGGTATCGCAGCTTTTTGCATAGGCTTCAAATCCAGCCTCTTTCAACTGGGCAACCGCTTTTTCCAGCTTGCTCTCGGTTCTGCCGGACACAACAATGATCCGGTCTTTCGGCATCAATTTGGCTGCGGCCAATCCCATGCCGGAGCCGCCGCCCGTAACAACGCATACTTTGTTCATTTTCAAAACTTCCCTCAAGCTCCGCAATACTCCCCCAGCACCCCAAGGCTGGGCTTTGCCGTCCGTTCCATGGTTTCACGGTTCACGGCGATCAGGCCGAACTGCATGGCATAGCCCTTCTGCCACTCAAAGTTGTCCATCAGACTCCAGTAGAAGTAGCCCTTCACCGGGATGCCGTCAGTAATGCAGTGCTGCACGCCGTCCAATGCCTGCCGGATAAACGCCACACGACGGGCATCCTCGGCGGTGGCAATGCCGTTTTCGGTGACGATGAGATCGCCCTTGAATGCTTCTGCCACTTTACGGATGACGTGCTCCAGTGCCTGCGGGTAGACCTCGTAATCCATCTGGGTCAGCTCTGCGCCCTCCGGTGCCGGAAGCTGTCCCTGGGGGCCATACAGGGTACGGGTGTAGTTCTGCACCCCAAGGAAATCGTCCTCTTTAATGTAAGGCAGATAATGGGTGAATTCCTCCTGCCATGCGGCCTCGGCAAAGGCTTCGCCGCCGGGCTGTGCCTGCAAGTCGTGCAGCGAGAGGGTCAGGCCCACCTTGACCTCCGGGCAGATGGCCTTGATGGCATCCCGTGCGGCGGCATGGGCGCGCAGCACCAGCAGGTCACCCTCCGGGGTGCGCTCGCTGACAAAGATCTGGGGCTGGGGTGTGCCGAACACCTGTGCGTTTTCCATGGCGGCAAACTTCATGTTTTCCATCATCTTCTGGAAGTTCATGCCCACCTGCACCGTACCCTCCGCAGACTTTCCGGCTGCGGAGGCATTTTTCGCAGCCTGTTCTGCCATCAGGCGAAACCGCTTGGAGATAGCGGCCAGCTGCAAGCCCATATTGGCTTCGTTGATAGTGCAGACATAGCGCAGCTCGCTGCCCAGCTGCTCCATTACATAAGTTGCATAGTTCTGAAAGTCCTCGACCGTGGACTCTGCTTCCCAGCCGCCCTTGCAGATGAGCCACTTGGGGCTGGTGAAGTGCAGCAGGGTGACGATGGGCTCTACGCCCTGCGCCTTGCAGCAGGCGATGACCTTACGGTAATGTTCGATGGCATCCGGGTCGAACTTTCCTTCCTCCGGCTCCACCCGTGCCCACTCGATGGAAAAGCGGTAGGCGTTCAGCCCGGCATCGGCCAGAAGCTTAATATCTTCTTCGTACCGATGATAATGGTCGCAGGCAATGCCGCTGGGCTCTGTAAAGCTGGAATGGGGCAGCTGCTCCTGTGCCCAGTAGTCGCTGTTGGTGTTGTTGCCCTCTACCTGATGGGCTGCTGTTGCAGCACCGATGAAAAAGCCTTTTTCAAATTTCTGCATGATGGTTCTCCTTTTATCCAGAAGCAGTGTTTTCTCTTGTGCCTATTGTAACAGACCGGTTTTGCCCTTATGGGTCAATAAGTCACGAAGGTGGATGCAAATTCATGTACCGCAAATTATTGCACGAATTTACATCCCAGATTCCAGCTTTTTGTCCGGCTGTGCCTGTTGCATTCTGTTATTCTGGTGTCAGGAAAAGCGGAACCCGTTTCACACAAAAAGGAGGAAAAATCATTATGTTCCAAAAGAAACCCAGCGCCAGTGAAGTGGACGGCGTACAGTACCGCCGTGCAAAACTCTGGCAGATCATCTGCTACGCCTGCAACGCCTTTGTGGGCATGAGCGTCTACTCCCTGATCGGTATGGCCAGTTATTCTGCCAGCATCGGTTACGGCATCACCACCGCAACCGTGGGTCTCATCCTGATGCTGGCCCGCATTCTGGACGGCTTTACCGACCCGATGCTGGCCTTTGTTTACGACCGCGTCAACACCCGTTTCGGCAAGCTGCGCGTTCTGCTGATCAGCGGCTACCTGATCGAAGCAGTCGGCCTGCTGTGCATGTTCAACCTGTGCTCCAGCAAGGGCTTCGGCCTGCCGGTGTTTGCCCTGACCTACATTATTTACATCATCGGCTACACCGTCACCAACATGACCGCCCAGACCCTGCCTGCCATCATGACCAACGATCCCCGGCAGCGTCCCACCATCGGGGTCTGGTCCACTGCCCTGAATTACGCCGTGCCCATGGGCATGAGCATGCTGATCTACACCGTCATCCTGCCCAAGTGCGGCGGCACCTTCAATCAGGACTTCCTCAGCACCGTCTGCACCATCGTCCTGATCATTGCCGGCATCGGCACCCTGATCGTCTGCGCCGGTATCTCTGCCTACGATAAGCCCGAAAACTTTGAGGGCACCAACAAAAAACACGAGCCGCTGAAAACTGCGGATATTCTTGAGGTGCTCAAGCACAACAAGCCCCTGCAGTGCTACATCGCCTCCAACGCTTCCGACAAGCTGGCACAGCAGGTGGGCAGCCAGGCCATCATCAACACCATGCTGAACGGCATCCTGATCGGCAACATGGGTCTTGCCACCACCCTTGGCGTGATCAGCATGGTGCCTTCCATCTTCTTTGCAGCCTTCGGCGCAAAATATGTGGGCAAAAAGGGCAGCAAGAAGGGCATCGTGACCTGGACCTGCATCAGCATGGCCATCACCTCTGTGCTGATCCTGTTCTTCATCTTCACAGATACCCGTCAGATCGGCGTGATGGGCAGTTGGAACATGATCGTTTACGTGCTGCTGACCCTGCTGCAAAACGGCTCCAATATGTGCATCACCACCTCCAACACCTCTTATATGGCTGACACCATCGACTACGAGCTGGACCGCAGCGGCCGTTACATCCCGGCTGTGGTCTCCGGCACTTACAGCCTGATCGACAAACTCATCACCTCGGTGGCTGCTGTCATCGCCACCGGTGCCGTGGCTATTCTGGGCTACACCACCACGATGCCCCAGCCCACGGATGCCTACACCTCCGGCATCTTCTGGATGACCCTTGCCATCAAGTACGGTCTGCCGATGCTGGGCTGGCTCATTACCCTGATGGCCATGCTGGGCTGTCCCCTGACCAAGGAGGAAATGGTCAACGTCCAGAAGCGCATCGCAGATAAGAAAGACGCCCTTCGTCATGAAGTGATTGCAGAACACATGCAGTAACACCCCGCAAAAACCGAAAGGGCTCATACGCTCTTTCGGTTTTTGCTGATTCTATCCATTTTTCATAAAGGAGTTTTTACCATGAGCAAGACCATCCTGCTGAATCATAGCAATTGGCATTTTACCAAGGAGAACCCCGGCATCCCCACTGCCGTGATGGGCGAGGCCATTACCCTGCCCCACACATGGAACGCCGTGGACGGTCAGGACGGCGGCAACGATTACTACCGCGGCACCTGCTGGTATACGCTGGCTCTGGCAAAGCCCGCCATCCCGGCAGGCGGCAAGGCTGTTTTGCAGCTGGACGGCGCAGCCATGACCGCCGCCGTCTACCTGAACGGGGAAAAGTTGGCAGAGCACAAGGGCGGCTACTCTACCTTCCGGGTGGACCTGACCGACCACCTCAAAGAGGAAAATCTGCTGGCGATCAGCGTGGACAACAGCGACAACGACACCGTGTACCCCCAGAAGGCAGACTTCACCTTCTACGGCGGCATTTACCGCGATGTAACTCTGCACATCGTTCCGACAGAGCATTTCGCTTTGCCCGCAAACGGCGCACCGGCTCTGAAGGTGACCCCCATCGTCACCGACCTTGCCGCTAAGACCGCCGAAGTCACTGTGGAAGCCGCCGTGGTGGGTGCACAGAGCGTTACCTTTGCGCTGGAAGGCCAGAGCATCACCGCTCCGGCGGAAAACGGCACTGCAAAGGCTGTTTTCACCCTGCACGATGCCCATCTGTGGGATGGCGTGGAGGACCCGTTCCTTTACACCGTTTCCGCCAAGCTGGGCAACGGCGAGGAGACTTCTGCCCGCTTCGGCTGCCGGAAGTTTGAGTTTGACCCCCAGAAGGGCTTCATCCTGAACGGCCGCAGCTATCCGCTGCGCGGTGTTTCCCGCCATCAGGACCGCAAGGGGGCCGGCATTGCCCTGACAAACGAAATGATGGAGGAGGACATTTCCATCATTCTGGAAATGGGTGCCAACACCATCCGGCTGGCGCACTACCAGCACGCACAGTATTTCTACGACCTGTGCGATGAAAAGGGCCTTGTCATCTGGGCAGAGATTCCCTACATCACCATGCACATGACCAACGGCCGTGCCAACACCCTGACCCAGATGGAGGAGCTGATCCGCCAGAACTACAACCACCCCTGCATTGCCGTGTGGGGCCTTTCTAACGAGATCACCGCCGCCTCTGCGGTCAACGAGGATCTGCTGGAAAACCACCGTCTGCTGAACGAACTGGCGCACAAGCTGGACCCAACCCGCAAGACCACCATGGCAAACGTGTTCATGCTGGAGACCACCAGCCCCATTCTGGAGATCCCGGATGTGAACAGCTACAACCTCTACTTCGGCTGGTATCTGGGCGAATTGGAGCAGAACGACGAATTCTTTGACAAGTACCATGCCGATTACCCTGACCGCTGCATCGGCTTTTCTGAGTACGGCGCAGACGCAAACCCCCAGTACCAGAGCAGCCACCCGGAAAAGGGCGACTACACCGAGAGTTACCAGTGCATTTACCATGAGCATATCGCAAAGATGATTGCCGACCGTCCTTGGCTGTGGGCGACCCATGTGTGGAATATGTTTGATTTTGCCGCCGATGGCCGCGATGAGGGCGGCAAGCACGGCGAGAACCAGAAGGGACTTGTCACCTTTGACCGCAAGCTGAAAAAAGACCCCTTCTATCTCTACAAGGCCTATTGGAGCAAGGAGCCGTTCGTGCACCTGTGCGGCAGCCGCTATGTGGACCGCGCCGAGGATGTGACCGAGATCAAGGTCTACTCCAATCTGCCGGAGGTCTCGCTGTACAAGGACGGTCAGCTGGTGGAGACCAAGCAGGGCGACAAGGTGTTCACCTTCCAGCTGCCCATCACCGGCAAGCACAGCATTGAGGCACGCTCCGGCGAGCACAGCAGCGTGATCCTGGTGAACAAGGTGGACGCCCCCAACCCGGATTACGCCATGGACAACCGCAAGAACGTGACCAACTGGTTTGACGGCGAGCTGGACGAAAGCTGCTGGTCGGTGAAGGACAACATGGCTGCCGCCATGGCAGACCCGAAAGCTGGTCCTATCCTGAAGCAGATTTCTGATAAAGCCGCCGCCGCCCGCGGAGATGTTGCCGCTGCCGTGAAAGACAACCCGGCTCTGGTGGCCATGATGGAGCGTGCCATGCAGCGGATGACCATTGAATCCATGCTGATGCAGGCGGGTGCTTCGGAGGAGGACATCAAGCAACTGAACCGTGTATTGCAGGGCATTTCTAAGGAGTGATCTTTGATGAAAACAACCTATTGTAATCCTCTTGATCTGGGCTACCGTTACCAGCACATGAAGGAAGGCCCCCGCGTGGCGGGCTTCCGGGAGGGTGCAGACCCGACACTGGTTTATTTCAAGGGCAAATATTATCTCTTTGTTTCCATGTCGGCGGGCTTCTGGTATTCGGACGATCTGCTGAATTGGGACTTCCATGCAGACCCCGGCCTGCTCATCTACGACTACGCGCCGGATGTGCGGCAGGTGGGCAATTACCTCTATTTCTGCGCCAGCCGCAAGGGACGCAACTGCCCCATTCTGCGCACCGCTGACCCCCTGACTGAGCCGTTTACCGAAGTGTCTGCCCCCTTTGCCTTCTGGGACCCGGATCTGTTCTGCGATGACGATGGCCGGGTGTACTTCTACTGGGGCTGCTCCAACACCTCCCCCATCTACGGCGTGGAGCTGGACCCGGACACCATGACCCCCATCGGTGAAAAGCAGGAGCTGATCTTCGGCAATGAAACAGAGCTTGGCTACGAACGCCCCGGCAACAACGGCATCGTGGACCGGGAAGCCAGTGTGCTGTACCAGTCCATGAAGCAGTTCTACGACCCTGAGACCGGCAAGCTGAATCTGCCGCCGCAGATGGCAAATATCCCCGGCCTGAGTGCCGAAAGTCTGACTGCCATGTTCAACGCCATCGGCAAACCCTACATTGAGGGTGCCTTTATGACAAAGCATGACGGCCTCTATTACCTACAATACGCCTGCCCCGGCACCCAATACAACACTTACGCCGATGGTGTATACACCTCCCATTCTCCGCTGGGCCCCTTTGTGCGGCAGGCATCCAACCCGTTCTCTGCAAAGCCCGGCGGATTCATCACTGGCGCAGGCCACGGCAGTACCATTGCCGACCGTTATGGCAACTGGTGGCACGCCTCCACCATGCGTATTTCCGTCAACTATGACTTTGAGCGCCGGGTGGGGCTGTTCCCTGCCGGGTTCGACAAGGACGGGGTTCTCTACTGCAACCAGAACTTTGCCGATTACCCACACTGCATCCCGTCTGGAAAATTCGATGCCGCCAGCCAGCAGCCGGAATGGATGCTGCTGAGCTACAAAAAGCCGGTCACGGCTTCCAGCACCGCAGAAAACAGCAGTCCGGAGCTGGCAGTCAACGAGGACTGCCGCAGCTGGTGGAGTGCCGCCAGCGCAGAACCGGGCCAATGGCTGTGTGTTGATTTGGGAAAGGACAGCGATGTCCGCGCCATTCAGGTAAACATGGCGGACGAGAAGCTGGTAGTGGATTTCCCGGCGGACAGCTACGGCGACGACCGCAAGACCCGCCACATCGAGACCCGCCCGCAGATCTCCCATTACACGGTGGAGACCAGTGTGAACGGCGCAGACTGGACGACCCGCGAAACGGTTGCCCGGGAATGCTCCAACGGCTACTACGAATATGCCGACGGCATCCGCGCCCGGTACGTCCGGGTCACCGGCGGCGAACTGCCCTACGGACAGGCGCTGCGCATCAGCGGCCTGCGGGTGTTCGGCAACGGCGAGGGCCCGAAGCCCGCACAGGCCGAAGCCGCCGGGGCTCGCGTAGATGCACTGGATGCAAAGATCACTTGGCAGCACATCGAAAACGCGCAGGGCTGCAATGTCCGCTACGGCGTTGCGCCCGATAAGCTCTATCTGAGCTGGCTGGTGTACGATGCAGACGAAGTGACCCTTTCCACCCTGACCGCCGGGCAGGAATACTACGTCTGCGTGGACAGCTTTAACGAAAACGGCATCACGCCGGGCAAGACATTTAAACTGGAGGGGTAAACCATGCCCATCAAAGCCGTGCAGCAATTTATGCTGGGCACTGTACTGAACAACGAGCAGCAGGCAAAAGAGACCCTTGCTGCCATGAAAGCCGCCGGGTACGACGGCATTGAACTGTGTGGATTTATGATCCACCCCATTGGCTTTGTGGTAAAGCTGCTGACCAAGGCCGCCGGAATGCCGGTGGGCAAGGGCGGCAACTTGGACTGGCACAAGCTGGTGCAGGAGGCAGGCCTTCAGGTGGTCAGCCTGCACACCGACCTTGGCTCTCTGGAGCGGGATGCCCACGCCGTTGCCGAGGAAGCCAAAAGTTTTGGAACCAAGTACGTTGTCATTACCGGGATGTACCGGTTCGACTACGGCGATGAAGCCACCATGCACGAACTTGCCAAACGTTTGAACACAGCGGGTGAAGCGCTGCAAAAAGAGGGCATTCAGCTGCTCTACCACAACCACAACTGTGAACTGCGGCGTGTGAACGCAGAGAAGCGCGCCTACGATATTCTTTTAGAGGAAACCGATCCCGAATTTGTCAATTTTGAGTTTGACAGCTACTGGTTCACCGAGGGCGGTGCAAACGCCTTGGCATGGATGCAGCGGCTCGGCTCCCGCATGAAGCTGTGGCACATCAACGACCGGGGCACCCGCCTTTCCGGCAGTGCCATCACGCCCATCCTGAAAACCGACAGCATGGAGCTGGGCACAGGCAATATGGACTTGGACAGCCTGATGGCACAGGCCCTTGCCATGGATGTGGATGCTGTCATTCTGGAAAGCCACCGCAATTGGGTGGACAACTCTCCTGTCAAGAGCTTCCAGCTCAGTGCAAAGTACCTTGCACAAAAATTCTGATCTGCCATTTTCTCATCATTTTTCTTCTTCATTACCCCCATAAAAGCAATGCCCCGCACCGGTTACTCCTTCCGGTGCGGGGCATTGTATTTTGCGGGGAATATTTTTGCGTTACAGGATATGGGTTCCCGGCTGCAAGGTCAGCTTTCTGCCATCCGGGAGGGTGACTTCTGCGGTCAGATTGCAGGGCACGGTGATGGTGTAGGTCACGGCATCGCCTGCATACTGCCAGCCGCTTTCAATGTGCCCCACCGGGGAATCGTACACTGCTTTTGCCCATCCCAGAGCAGGGTTCGGGATGGGGGCGATGGTCAGGGTCTCCCCTGCCAGATGGATGCCGCACACACCGCCGAACAGCCAGCCGCAGATGGCGCCGTAGGAGTAATGGTTCAGGGATTCGCTGGGGTGGCCGTTTGCGTCAATGCCCGTCCATGTTTCCCAGACGGTAGTAGCGCCCTGTTTGACCTCATAGAGCCAGCTGGGAGCGGTGTCCTGTAACAGCAGCTTATAGGCGGTGTCGGCATAGCCGTACTTTGCCAGCACCTTGCAGAGGAAGGGTGTAGAAAGGAAACCGGTGTTCAGGTGATAGCCGTTTTCCGCCACCATCCGGTTCAGGGTATCCGCAGCGGCTTGGCTCTCCTCCTCGCCCAGCAGTGCAAAGGCAATGGCGCGGACATATTCGCACTGGCGGTCCGAAGTGATGGTTCCGTTGTCCGTAAAGGCGGCACGGTATGCCTTTACCGCCTTTTCTGCCGTGTCGCGGTACTGCTCTACGTCCTCTGCCTTGCCCAGCGCCTGCGCGATTTCCGCCAGAATCCGCCCGGAATAAGCCAGATAGGCCGTGCCCACACTCTTGCGCGGGTTCATCATGGCCTGCATGGGGGTAATGCCCGGCTCACACCACTCGCCGTAGTCCAGACCATTCAGCACCGTGTACTTGGCGTATGCACCGGTCTGCTGTTCCTCGGTGGTCTGCTGGGCACGGCCCAGCAGGAACGCATACCACTTCTGCATCATCTGGTAGTTGTCTGCCAGAACCTTGCGGTCGCCGGTGCGCTTATAAAGAGCGTAGGGCACCAGAATGG
>ERZ1031798.394-NODE-394-length-11938-cov-6.198014_pt1 | contig 11938 bp, 5 predicted proteins | sample MGYA00517882_ERZ1031798 | MGnify/ENA primary metagenome ERZ1031798 (study PRJEB33719, sample SAMN04261244) | wastewater metagenome | biome: rural village; feature: human; material: feces | host: Homo sapiens | place: El Salvador | collected 2013-01-07 ...
CATTAATTATTTCATTAATTTTTTTGTTAATTATTCGTCAATGTTCATTCTCGTTAGGCCGATAAATTGCAGTTTATCGAACGTAAACGTATTTTTATTGTCAAAAGGTTGGTTATATCATTATTTTTTTAGATTTTAGCACACGAAAAGTCTTTTTAAATGATAAAAATGACATTTCTTTAAGCATGCAATGATAACACATTATTAATAATAACCTAAAAATTACCTGTATGAGAAAAGTTTACCAAAAACTATCACACTTATGGCTTTTGCTCATCGCGTTATTGACTGTGCCCGTTGTGGCAGCGGCCCAGGATTTATCGTCAGGTGGCGATGGTGGAAGCACTACCATTAAGTATCAAGAAGACTTTGACTATGACGAGGGCGACTTGCTCAACCAAGACAAGTGGACACAGTATGGCATTAATACAGCTGCTCCTATTCAAGTGGTGAACAAGACGCTTGAGTATGCCAACTATCCTGGTGGCGTAAAGGGCAAGTGCATTCAGATGACACCGACTGTTTCAGGTCAGGATCTCTGCACACGCTTCGACCCGAACGATGAAGGTATAAAGAGTGGCTATGTTTATTATGCGGCCCTCATTAATGTGACGAAGTTGCCTACGAAAGATGCTCCTTCTGCTCAAAACTATGTTATGAGTTTGCTCGTTCGCACTAAGAATTACAATGTTGGCGAGGCTGCTGCTGGAAAATACTTCAGTTCAACAGAACTCGGTCGCCTCTTCATTGTTAAGGCCGATGATAATTCCTATAAAATCGGAATCTCGCGTGGCAGTTCCAAAGCCGTGTTCGCAGAAGGAACTTTTGCACTCAACACTACCCAACTTGTAGTCGTAAAGTATGGTGTAAAGACGAGCGATGGTAAAGACGAGGTAAAACTCTATGTTAATCCAACCGACTTTACCAATGAGCCTAAGGAAGCAAGTGCAGAATTTGATGTAAGTGCTACAGGCACTTCAGTTAGCAATTATGGCCTGCAGGGCTTCGAACTTCGTCAAGGTTCTAATGCTTCGAACCAAGGTCCAGAAATGTATGTAGGCGCACTTCGCATTGCTCAGACTTATGCTGGCCTCTTCGGTGAAAGCAGTGGTGGTGACACTCCTCAACCCGCTACGCCTACTATCAGCGTTAACAAGAACGATACCTTCTTGGCTGATACTTACGTAGGCTATCCCGTTACTAAGACTATCACCGTGAAGGGCGCAGATTTGGTCAGCGACGTGACGGTTGCAATTGAAGGCACAGGTGTGACAGCTGACAAGACCACTCTTAGCAAGGAAGAAGTAGAGAGCGCAGAGGGTGCAAAACTCACTTTTACGTTTGATCCTACCGAAGCCGGCGAGGGCACCGTAAAGGTATCTTATAGCAGCGAAGGCGCTGAAACAGTGGAAGTTAACTATAGTTACAATGCCCTTTCATTCACCGACGTAGCAACGCTCAGCGAACTCAATGCTAAGAGCAGTGACAATTATGAAGTATATCGCTATACAGGCGAGGCGGTGGTAAGTTTTATTGACAAAACGGCCAACCGCATCTACGTTCAAGATGCTACTGCTGCAACTGTTATTTCGAATGAAAATTTAAAAATGCCTAATGTAGGCGACAAACTTTCTGGCTTCTTTGGAACAGTTAGTAGCAGTTGGGGCGTAACTACGCTCACTCCCGAATCATTTATGGGACAAGCGGCAATGGGCAACGTACTCAGCACCAACAATGAGATTGAACCCACAGTTGCTACCCTCGCCGAAGTAAAGGCTACTCCTAAGAATTACTTGAACAAACTCGTGCGCATTAATGGCGTAACCATTACGTCTGATAGCGAAACTTTCGCTGAAGGCATGACACAACCTACGCTGAGCGATGGTACCGAAACGGCTAAGATGCGTATATTCAAGGGCACTTCGCTTATCGGTACGGCTATTCCTACGGAAGCGATCGACCTCGTAGGACTCTCTACCTCAACGGGTGCAGTGATCATTGCACCACGTAGTGCTGAGGACATCAAGACACCTGAAGTAGTTGGCAACCCCGAACTTACCATTACACCCGCTCAGTTCGACATGGCGGCTGGCAAGGTAGGTCAAACCACTGAGGTGGGTACCATTCACATCAGCGCGAAGAACATGCCCGCAGCTACTACGCTTGAGATTACAGGTGCTAACCGCGCTATGTTTGCCACTTCGGTAACGGAGATTAAGAAGGGAACAAGTGAGACAGATGTTGTCATCTCTTATAATCCGACTGCCATTGGCAAGCACAGTGCACGTGTCTTTATCGACTGCTCCGAAGTGCCTACACTCTCACAATCTATTACCCTCTCAGCCTACGCCATTGACGAGCAAAATCCGCCCGTTGTTAAGGCCAACGTTGAAAGCGTAAACTTTGAAGCAAAGGCTGGCGAAACGGCAGAACAGACAATCGTGATCCAGACGGCTAACTTGCCCGACTATGCACACGTTAAGTTGGCCAGTGTTGACGTGTTCCGCATCAGTTCTTCTATGTTGATGAAGAATGCCAACACTTCTGTAAAGATTTCTTTCGTTCCGCTGAGTGCTGGCACTTACGACAACGAACTCATCGTTACTACTTTGGGCGCTGATGAGTTACACATTCCTATTAAGGGTGTAGCTACGGACAATACAATGCCTGACAAACCGACTGAGGGTGACCTCCTTCCGCTCGATCCTTCTAACCCCACAACATTGCTCAACGAACACTTTGATAAGGGTGAGAAGAATAAGCCTCTCGCTATTGACGGTTGGAAGAACATTGCTACAAAGGGCACACGTGCTTGGTGGAACTATACGTTCAGCGATACGGACGAGTCAGCTGGCGAACACGTAGCAAAGGTAACGGCTTACGACTCTAAGGTAGAGGACGGTGACGAAACAGAAGCTGAGATGATGCTCGTTACGCCTGCCCTTAACTTTAAGGATGCTGCTTCAAAGGTTTTCACCTTCCGCGTTCGCGGTGACTATTTGACAGACAAGCAGACTGACCAACTCGAGCTCTGCTACATCGATCTCACTGATGGTGAGATGTACATCAGTCCCGTTGGCGGCTTCACAATGCCTTCTACAAAGGACGAGAGCGGTGAATGGTTTGAATATCATGTCGACCTCACCGACCAGCCCATTGCTGACACCTTCTTTATGGCCTTCCGCTTTAAGAGCACATGCGGTCGTAACAACGCTGCTACTTACTACATTGACGATGTAAGTTTCGGCCGCACCGACCTTCCAGTCGTTCGCACTGATGTCGCATCGCTTGCTTTCGAAGCTATTAAGGGCCAAGATGCTACCTCAGACGAGGTAACCGTAACGACTCAGAACTTGACCGAACCTATCAAACTCACCTTGGGGGGTGCTAATAAGAGCAAGTTCAAACTCTCTGAGAGTGAACTCCCTGCAGAGGGTGGTGTATTCACTGTTCGTTTCAACTCTGATGCTGAAGGCGTTCATGAAGCATACGTTAAGTTGGCTTCACGTGGCGCAGCCGACAAGTACGTTGTACTGACTGTCAACAACACCTTGCAGACAGGTATTGTTGGCATCGACGTTGCTCCTGCCGACATCACCATATTTGCTCTCAATGGTGTTGCCTTGAAGAGTGGCAAGGCCATCACGCCTGCCGAAGCTATCAAGGGTTTGCCCACTGGCACTTACATCTTGCAGAAGACTGATGCAAACAGCATTCAACGCTTCAAGATTGCAGTGAAGTAATCGCTTATACACATTAATCATAGAAAGCCAAGATAAGGTCTACACCTCTATCTTGGCTTTTTTATTAAACTGCTATTTAGCGGTCTCTCCCTCTCACCCCCCTCCCCGGCTGGGGAAGGGATGAGGGGGAGAGGCCGCTAAATATATAGGTAAACTGCAATCCTTCTTGCGTTCATGAAGGTTTTTCAAATGAAATCTGTAATTTTGCACCTTTAGTGAAAGCAATAACGTATGAACGAAACGATACAGGTAAAGGGAGCGAGGGTAAACAACCTCAAGAACGTGGATATTGACATACCGCGTGACAAACTCATCGTTATAACCGGACTCAGTGGTTCGGGTAAGTCGTCGTTGGCCTTCGATACATTGTATGCCGAGGGTCAACGACGCTATGTTGAGAGCCTTTCGGCCTATGCACGTCAATTCTTGGGCCGTATGCACAAGCCTGAGTGTGACTACATAAAAGGACTTCCCCCTGCTATTGCTATCGAACAGCGTGTGACGAGTCGTAATCCTCGTTCGACCGTGGGCACCAGCACCGAGATATATGAATATCTTCGTCTGCTTTATGCACGCATAGGTCACACTTTCTCGCCCATAAGTGGTGTGGAGGTAAAGCGCCACACCGTGCAGGACGTGATTGACTGCATGCACTCTTACTCTATGGGCACGCGCTTTACCGTACTTGCTCCTATGCGAGTGCGTCAAGAACGTACCTTGCTCCAGCAGCTCAGCATCGACCTTCAACAAGGACTCTCACGTCTCGACGTTGACGGCGAAATGGTACGCATTGAGGACTTTGCCGAACAATTGAAGGCGGGGCAAGTAGTCGTTGACGATGCACCACACGATGAGGCTTTGCCAGCTCCCACGCCTGAGGCTGTGTACTACTCGCTCTCGCAACTCAATCTGTTGATTGACCGCCTTTCGGTAAGTGATGACAAAGACGTGCTTTCGCGTTTAGCCGACTCAGCAGAGACAGCCTTCTTCGAGGGTGACGGACAGTGTATGCTTCGCTTCTATCCCGCCCGTATTCTTCACACCTTTTCTACTCGCTTCGAGGCCGATGGCATTACATTCCGCGAACCTGACGACAATATGTTTTCGTTCAACTCGCCCATAGGCGCTTGCGAGCGCTGCGAGGGCTTTGGCCGCGTAATGGGTATTAGCGAACACCTCGTTGTGCCTGACACATCGAAGAGCCTTATGGATGGTGCTGTGATGTGTTGGCGAGGTGAGAAGATGGGAGAGTGGAAGAATGAGTTTATACGTCGTTGCTCGGTGCGAAAAAATGGTTTTCCTATCTTCGAACCTTATTATAAACTTACGCGCAAACAGAAGGACATGCTTTGGCATGGCGATGCGGCCGAACAACGATTACCTGAAGAAGAGCAAGTAAGCATTGATGCTTTCTTTCGCATGTTAGAGCGCAATCAGTACAAGATACAATATCGTGTCATGCTGGCGCGCTATCGTGGCAAGACGGTTTGTCCTGAGTGCCACGGTTCGCGCTTGAAGAAAGATGCAGAATACGTCAAAGTGGGCGGCCGTAGTATCACGGAATTGGTACAACTGCCTATCAAGGAGTTAGTTCCCTTCTTCGACCAGCTCGAACTCAGTGAACACGATGCAGCAGTGGCCAAGCGATTGCTGAATGAGATAAAGAGTCGTCTGCACTTTCTCTCTGAAGTAGGACTCAACTACCTCACGCTCGACCGCCTCTCTAATACGCTTTCGGGTGGTGAGAGTCAGCGCATCAACCTTGCCACATCGTTAGGTTCTTCATTGGTCGGCTCGCTCTACATTCTTGACGAACCGAGCATTGGCCTTCATCAACGCGACACGCGTCGCCTTATCAACGTATTGAAGGAGTTGCGCGACTTGGGAAATACGGTTATCGTGGTTGAACACGATGAAGAGATTATGCGTGCGGCTGACTATATTATAGATATAGGTCCTGAAGCGGGCCGATTAGGCGGACAAGTGGTGTACGCTGGCCCTTTTATGAAGAACGAGAATGAACTCTTGCAGTGTCACCCCGAACTCTTTGATAAGGAGAAGGGAGTATATTACTCACACACGCTCAACTACCTATATGGCCGCGAACAAATCCCCGTACCTACGACTCATCGCACGTGGAATCGTAGCATCATAGTTGAGGGAGCACGCGAGAACAATTTGAAGGGCATTGATGTAACCTTCCCTCTCAACGTGTTGACGGTCGTAACAGGTGTAAGTGGTTCGGGTAAGTCTACCCTCGTGCGCGACATCTTCTATCGGGCTCTCAAGCGGGCTAAAGACGAGGTGGCCGATCGTCCAGGCGAGTTCCGCCGACTGTCAGGCGACATTGATGCCGTGCAGGCCATTGAGTTTGTTGATCAAAATCCTATCGGTCGTTCTTCGCGTTCTAATCCTGTCACTTACGTCAAAGCGTATGACGAGATACGTAAACTCATGGCTGCGCAGCCATTGGCCAAGCAAATGGACTTTACACCAGCTTACTTCTCGTTCAATGCCGATGGCGGCCGTTGTGAGGAGTGTAAGGGCGACGGTGTAGTAAAGGTCGAGATGCAGTTTATGGCTGACTTAGTACTTGAGTGTGAGAGTTGTCATGGCAAGCGCTTCAAGAGCGACGTGCTTGAGGTAAAGTATGAGGGTAAGAATATCTACGATATGCTTGAGATGACTGTCAACCAAGCCATTGAATTCTTTACCGAACATGGTCAGAAGAAGATTGTCAGCCGTTTGCGTCCTTTACAAGACGTGGGTTTGGGCTACATCAAGTTAGGCCAATCCAGTTCTACCCTTTCGGGCGGTGAAAACCAGCGTGTCAAGCTGGCCTATTATTTAGGTTTGGAACGTTCTGTACCTACGCTATTCATCTTTGACGAACCAACCACAGGTCTTCACTTTCACGACATCAACCGTCTGCTCCACGCCTTTAATGCCTTGATTGAGCGAGGCCATAGTATCGTAGTGATTGAACACAATCCTGATGTTATCAAGTGTGCTGACCATATCATCGAACTTGGCCCCGAAGGTGGCAACGAAGGCGGATATCTTATTCAAGGTTAGAGGAGTTTAATAAGTTTAATGGGTTTAGTGAGTTGAGCTTGTTTGCAGTATTAAACCCATTAAACTCATTAAACCCATTAAACTCATTAAACCCATTAAACTCACTAAACTCACTAATTAAACTCACACCCCTCCCCTAATGGACATCTTGCACATCATTACCCAAATGCTGATGATATTCGGCATTGTGTTGGTCGGACTCTTTGCGGCCAAGCGTAATTTGTGGGCGGGCGATCTCGACCGCAAGCTCTCTATCTTTATTATGAACATATCCATGCCAGCACTTATCTTGGCATCGGTTATGGGCAAAGACCTCGCATTCGAAAACTCCGAACTCATCTCACTTGCCGTAGTGGCCGTCGTCAATTACATTGTACTCATCGGTTTGGCTTATCTCATACCCCACTTATTTAAGGTAAACAAAGCCCGAATAGGTATCAGTCGCTTTATGTTAGCCTTTGGCAACGTCAGCTTCATTGGCTACCCCGTGTGCGATGCCGTGTTCGGCTCAAAGGCCGTGTTTTGCGCCTCTGTACTCAATATTCCCTTCAACCTCTTAGTCTTCACTATCGGAGTCTCGTTTATAAATGGAGGCAAAGCTAAGAGTGCCTTCTCGCCCCGACTCATATTATCGCCTTGCGTTGCAGCTTCGCTCATTGCTGTAGTAATCGCTGTGGCACGCATTCAGATGCCCACGCCCGTGGGAGAGTGGTTTCACCTCTTAGGCGACCTTACCACTCCTTGTGCGCTGCTTATCATCGGTTCCAGTTTGAGCCACATACCCGTGCGCGATATGTTAGGCAATCGTTTTGTCTATTCCATGACGCTGCTTCGCCTCTTCATTCTCCCCTTAGCCGTAGGTGGCGTATTAGCTCTGATGGGGATCAATCCCTTTGTGAGCGACGTAGCTGTTGTGTTGAGTGCCATGCCTGTCGCCACCAATGGTATCATGCTCTGCTTACAATATGGTAAGGACGAGCGCGTAATGACGCAAGGTCTCTTCTTTACTACCTTGCTCTCCGTCATTAGTATCCCATTAGTAGCCTATTTGGCAAGTTTGTTCTAATTCTTAGTTGACGAGTTCTTTTAGTTGACAAGTTAACAAGTTGACGAGTTAACGGGTAAGTTTGAAGGTAACTTACTTGTCAACTCGTCAACTTGTTAACTTGTCAATCAAAATAAAAAAGAAGGAATGCTCTACTTTCTCCTCTCCCTCCTATCCCTCATTGCCGGTTATGCCATTGGCACCTTGCGTTCGCAGCGCGAGGCCATAGCAGCTAAAGCGCAACTCAAGGCCGAACAACAACATGCTGACGAGGCCATGCGCAAACAGGCGCAAGCCCTACGTGCTGAGTTTAAAGCCATGTCCGTCGAAATGATGCGCACACAAGGCGATGCCCTACGCGAGCAACACGTCAACTCGCTCGAAGCCTTACTCAAACCTCTTGGTCACGACATCGAAGCCTTTCGCACGCAGTTTGTAAAAGGACACGCCTCACTCGATGGCTATATCAAAGCCCTCGTCGAACAGACGCAGTCGCTTGGTCGCGAAGCTGACGACCTTGCCAAAGCTCTTAAAGGCAACACCAAGTTGCAAGGCAATTGGGGCGAAGCTGTATTGGCCAACCTACTTTCTGTATCAGGTCTCACTGAAGGCCGCGACTATACGTTGCAAAGCCACGTAGCTGACGGACGTGGCTCCGTAGCTATACCCGATGTAGTGGTTCACCTACCGCAAAGTCGCAACGTTATTATTGACTCTAAGGTATCACTCAAAGCCTTTACCGAATACGTGGCTGCCGACGATGCCCTTGAGCAAGACCGCCTCATGAAAGAGCACTTACGCAGTGTGCGTCAACATATTAAGGAATTGGCCGATAAGAATTATAGCAAGTTGGTAAAGGATAGTATTGGTTACGTTTTAATGTTCATTCCTGGCGAAGCCGCCTATGTAGCTGCCGTGACGGCCGACCCTACACTGCCCACTGAAGCTTACAAGCAACACGTTATCCTTATCAATCCCACCAACCTTCTCATGGCCCTTCAGCTGGCTTACAATCTGTGGCAGAGTGAGTTACAAAGCCGTTCGGTTAACGAGATTTACACCTCAGCCGAGAAACTTTATAAAAAGTTTAGTACCTTTGCCCAAAACTTTGTAAAGATAGGCAACTCTATCGACCAACTGCACCGCACCTACGATGATGCACAACGCCAACTCACCACAGGTCGTGGCAACATCATCAGTCAATTAGAGGGTTGGCGCAAGAAGGGACTTACCCCCTCAGCCTCTCTCCCCGATGAATTAACGGGAGAAGAAGAAAACTAATTAAAGTGTGAATGCATGGTTAATGTGCAAATGTGCGAATGTGCAAATGTGCAAATGGTCGCCTTTATTTACTGAGTTTTAAGAAAAAGGAATGATGCAATGTCATTAAAACACAGCAAGTAAAAGCGACCATTTGCACATTCGCACATTTGCACATTAACCATGCATTTGCACATTAAAAATATCGTTTCCCATGTTTAAATTCGAAGCAAAATCAAAGTTAAAGGGCGGAATGACACTTGTAGGTGCCGTGTTGGTAGTCGTGGCGCTACTTGTCTACTTCCTGCCACGCGAAACCAAGTTTGGCTACGAATACGAGCAAGGACGCCCCTGGCGCTACAACTCACTCATAGCCACTTTTGACTTCCCAATATATAAGACGCAACAAGAGGTTGAAGCCGAAAGCGATAGTGCTTTGGCCAACTTTCAACCCTTCTATGTTGAGAATGCTCAAATAGCCCAACGCCAAATAGCCGCCTTTCATAACGACTTTGTCAATGGTGCGTTCAACGATGTGCCAGCACGCTTCTTGCCTCACATCGAACGACTCATGGCAGCCGTCTATCAAGCGGGTATTGTCAACTCGGCCGACCTTTCACAGATGGCCAAAGATCGCATTACAGGCATTCGTGTAGTCGAAGGCACTGAAGCCCTCTCGCGTTCTCTCACCGAACTCTACTCTACTCGCTCGGCCTACGAATACATCGTACATTGCGACAGTACACAGTTTCCACGCGAGATAATAGCCCGTTGTAACCTCAATCAATACCTCGCCCCCAACCTACTCGTTGATAGTGCCAAGACAAGTACCGCACGTGAGGACCTCATCGCCTCTGTAGCTCCCGCAGCAGGTATGGTACAAAGTGGACAGCGCATCATCGATCGTGGTGAGATTGTGTCGGCCGACCAATATAAGATATTACAATCCTTCGAGCGTGAGACCGTGCGTCGCAATGACCCTTCAGAAGGCTTTTGGCAGGTGCTCCTCGGACAGGTTATCTTCGTGTCGTGCATTTTAGGTTCATTTGTCTACTACCTCCGCCTCTATCGGCGCGACTATCTTTATTCACCTCATAGCATATTGCTCCTATCGTCGCTAGTAGCTATCTTCCCCTTGATTACCTATCTCATGGTCGATCATAAGACGTTTAGCGTCTATATGGTGCCTTACGCCATGGTGCCCATCTTTGTGCGCACCTTCATGGATTCTCGCACCGCCTTCATGGCCATGGTGTGCAGCGTCGTGCTTTCTTCTTTTGCCCTTCACTCTAACTACGAGTTTGTGGTCGTACAATTCATGGCGGGCATGACTGCTATCTATGCCCTTCGCGACTTGAGCGAACGTTCGCAACTCCTACGTGTAGCCCTTTACGCCTTCCTCACGTCCACCACCATTATGCTCGGTTTCGACCTTTCACAAGGCGTCGATTGGAGCCATATCGATCGTTCTATCTATATATATAATGGTGTAAATGGTGTTCTCCTACTCTTTGCCTATCCCCTACTCTATCTGTTGGAGAAGACATTTGGCTTCACTTCAAGCGTAACGTTGGTCGAACTTTCCAATACGAACAATATAATCTTCCGCCTTATGGCCAAGAAGGCACAAGGCACCTTTGTTCACTCCTTGCAAGTGGCCAACCTCGCTGCCGAGGTGGCCGATAAGATTGGAGCCAAACCTCAGTTGGTGCGTACGGGAGCACTTTACCATGATATAGGTAAAATGGTCAACCCCGCGTTCTTTACCGAAAATCAAACGGGTGTCAACCCACACGATGAACTCAGCGAAGAGCGTTCTGCACAAATCATCATCAGCCACGTGACAGAAGGTCTTCGTTTAGCGGATAAATATCACCTGCCCAAAGTGATACGTGACTTCATCTGTACTCACCACGGACGTTCACAAGTAAAGTATTTCTATATACAGTGGCAAAACAAACATCAAGGCGAGCAGCCTGACCCCAAACTCTTTACTTATCCTGGCCCCAACCCTTTCACGCGCGAACAAGCCATTCTCATGATGTGCGATGCCGTTGAAGCATCGTCACGTTCGCTCAAGGAATACACCGAGGAAAGTATCAAAGAGTTGGTCGACCGCATCGTCGACGGACAAGTGCAGGCAGGCTACTTCCGCGAGTGTCCTATCACCTTCCGCGATATTGCCGATGCCAAGCGCGTACTCGTAGAGAGTATCAAGACAATCTACCATACGCGCATAGCCTATCCCGAACTCAATCCCAAACCCATCACTCCGCGTCCACAACCCCGACGCCCCTACTTCTTCGGACGTAGATAACTATCAACTCAAAAAAATAAGAACCTATGATACAAAATGGAGAAAACTATATACGTTTTGATTGGGCGATGAAACGCCTCTTGCGCAATAAGGCCAATTATGTGGTGTTAGAGGGATTCTTATCCTCACTGATTGGTAAAGGGATAAAAATTCACCGCTTCCTTGAGAGCGAAAGCAATCAAGAAGATGATGAAGACAAATACAATCGTGTCGATATCTTTGCAGAGAGCGAAGGCGGCGAACTCTGCATTATTGAAGTGCAGAATAGCCGCGAGCTATCTTACTTTCATCGCATGCTATATGGAGTGTCAAAAGCCATCACAGAATACATCGGTTTAGGCAAGCCCTATGATGAGGTGCGCAAAGTGTATTCCATCAATATTGTCTATTTTGAACTAGGACAAGGTAAAGATTACGTCTATCATGGCAGGACAGAGTTTAAGGGCATACATGCACCGCATGATACATTAAAACTCTCAGTACGTCAAAATGAAAAGT
>ERZ1031798.409-NODE-409-length-11720-cov-3.617231_pt1 | contig 11720 bp, 13 predicted proteins | sample MGYA00517882_ERZ1031798 | MGnify/ENA primary metagenome ERZ1031798 (study PRJEB33719, sample SAMN04261244) | wastewater metagenome | biome: rural village; feature: human; material: feces | host: Homo sapiens | place: El Salvador | collected 2013-01-07 ...
TATAATCACACTTTCTATTAATTGAAAAACAAGCTGATATTATCAGCATCACCCAGCAATCACAATCTCCTCTCACTTTAGTTCAATAGTTCAAAGACTTTTGAAATATTATGTAATATATTACTACTCAAAAGAAAATTCTACTTTGGAAGAAGATTTTTTTATCCGTAGTACAAATGAATTAATCCCAATAGAGGTAAAGGCTAACACAAATCAGTCAAAATCTATTCGACAGTTAATAAATAGTAATTCTTATGCGGACATAAAACATGGAATAAAGCTTACAACTGGAAATGTTGGAGAAAGTGATAATATTATTACGTTTCCATATTTTTGTGCTTTTCTATTAAAAAGATATATGAATGAACAGGATGTTTTTAAATGAATTTGTGATTGACATATTTTTTAAGCTATGTAATATGATATTAAAGGTAAGTCCTACCTATAAGTGGAAGTTGTAAAAGCGTAAGAATCGCCTCTGGCGCTTCTTCATGGTGGCTGTGCTTTTTAGCATAGCCACTTTTAATATTAAGAAGATGATACAAAAAAGGAGACCCAAACCATTGCACATTGAACCGACTGCGATGAGTAGGGGAATCCATATCCGCTCTTGTATATGAGGCAATAATATAGTTATAAAAATGCTTTTGAAAAATAGAAAATGATGTATAATTCTTGTAGAAAAGGAGGACTACCATGCACTTTGAATACGGAGAAAAAGAAATTTCATACCTAAAGTCCAAGGATGCAAAGCTTGCAGAAGTAATTGATACGCTTGGCTTTGTAGAAAGGGAAATCGATACCGATTTATTTTCGGCAGTAGTCCATCATATTATCGGACAGCAGATTTCCACAAAGGCTCAGGCTACTATCTGGCAGAGAATGCAGGATGCACTGGGTCAGGTAAATGCTGAGACTATTCTATCTGCCGGTGTTTCAAATTTGCAGGCTCTGGGCATAAGCTTTCGCAAGGCAGAATACATTACTGATTTTGCGAGAAAAGTGCATACAGGTGAATTTGACATAGAAGCGGTAAGCCAAATGTCGGACACAGATGCAATTTCAGCATTGAGCAGCCTCAAGGGCATAGGAGTGTGGACAGCGGAAATGATTTTGCTCTTTTGCATGCAGCGACCGGATATTTTCAGCTATGATGACCTCGCAATCCAGAGGGGACTGCGCATGGTCTACCATCACCGCAGGATTGACCGCAAACTCTTTGAGAAATACCGCCGCAGATTCAGCCCATATTGCAGTGTGGCAAGCCTGTATCTATGGGCAGTGTCTGGTGGAGCTATTCCTGGGATGAGAGATTATGCATCAAAGACAGTCAAGAAATGAACTGGCAAATATTATTGTGTTGTTTCAATTAATCCTAACCATGAAACATGAAAAATTTTATGAGGTATGAATATGGTATACTCATGCAAATACAAGTCACCAATTGGCGATATTTTAATAGCCTCCGACGAAATCGGACTTACAGGGCTGTGGTTTGTCGGACAGAAATATTTTGCAAACACACTGCCTAATGAATACATAACAAGCTTGAATATTTCCTCCAAGCATATGGCGGACAATCAGTTGTCAGACGAGGCTATACCCTGTAAAAACAAGATTCTAACTGATACCAAGCACTGGCTTGACATATATTTTTCCGGCAAAAATCCGGATTTTACACCGCCTCTTCACCCTGTGGGCTCTGCCTTTAGGCAGGAGGTGTGGCAGATTTTGCTAGAGATTCCCTATGGGAAAACTATGACATACGGAGAGATTGCAAAAAGGCTTGAAGCCACATATGGGCACAGGAAAATGTCCGCCCAGGCTGTCGGTGGAGCAGTGGGGCACAATGAGATTTCAATTATCATTCCCTGCCATCGGGTAGTGGGGACAAGCGGCAGTCTCACTGGATATGCAGGAGGAATTGATAAGAAAATTGCTCTGCTTGAGCTGGAACACACTGATATGAGCCACTTTTTTGTCCCGAAGAAAGGGACTACTCTTTGCTCTTTCCCGCTGGATGATGGTCAAAATCAAGTTTAACCTGAGCTTTTCCTTTCTGCTGAGCTGGAAAATGGCAAAGTAAAAAGTGTTTGCCCATCTCCCAATATAAATTTATACTATATTTGGAATTAAAACTTTTCAATATATAGGATATATTTAACCAAGAGTGTAAGAATATCCACTATACTTCAATAAATTTTCAAAATAATCCAGAGGGAGATTAAATAAAATGACAATCCGCAGAGCAAACGAGAAAGACATACCAAGATTAATCATCCTGTTAGAACAGGTACTTAATATTCACGCTGACATAAGACCGGACATCTTCATCCCATGCACCACAAAGTACACCAATGCCGAGTTATCCGAAATGATAAAGGATGACAGCAAGCCAATCTATGTTGCCGCAGATGAAAATGATGTCTGCCTGGGCTACGCCTTCTGCCAGCTCAAAAAGCAGCCTTTTTCAAATAATATGGTTCCATTCACATCACTTTTCATAGATGATTTGTGCGTGGACGAATCCACCAGAGGACAGCATGTGGGAGAAAAATTATTTGAACATGTCAAGGCCGAGGCAAAGCGTCTGGGCTGCTACGAGGTGACTCTAAATGTCTGGGCTGGAAACACCTCTGCTGAGAAGTTCTATGAGAAAATGGGACTTAAAACAAAAGAGAGGCAGATGGAGTATATATTATAGATGTCTGCCCGGAACAAACCGGCTAAGACTGACAAGCAGCATGCAGATAGGGAACTAATATGGATTTAAGGGTATTATGCTATTTTCTGGTTGTTACCAAGGAGTAGAACTTCACAAAGGCAGCGGAACAACTTAATTTCCCGTTACAGAGATTATTGCAAGTATGACAGGCATATTGATAATCGTAATTTAATCGGTCAGCGGGAAATACTTCAGTTAAGTATGGAAACAGCTAACAACAGAATAGAAATTAACAAAATCAACTCAAATATGATATCTCTTGAAAAGCAGATTTCAGATGTTACAGAATTCCAGGATATGGAGATTGCAGGAAAATATTCTGATGAAGGGTTCTCTGGGCATCTTGTAATCTTTGCTTAGCTATGATTAGTGCCAAACTGATATCCCTCGGGATTTAAAAATAAACCATTGAAAGGGGATGAGTGTCATTGCGCCGGAAAAAAATCAAACAGACAAAAGTTCTGGCTTTAATATTTGTTATAGTACTTATTAGTGGATATTTTCTTATAAAAGACAGTAACACAAGTACATTTGAAGAAAATGATTATGGGGTATTTCTGAATGCGGATGCCTCATCTTTGAAACAATTAAAAAACTATGATTTGATTGTAATTGATGCGCAATATTTTACCAAAGGTGATATAGAGTTGCTCCATCAAAATGGAACAAAGGTATATACGTATCTAAATATTGGATCTATTGAAAACTTCAGGGAATATTATACAACTTACGAGAAACTGACAATTGGCAGATACGAGCATTGGGATGAAGAAAAATGGGTGGATGTAGCAGACCCGGACTGGCAGAAGTTTATGGAGCAGCTTTCTCAGGAGCTGTTTGAAAAAGGTGTTGACGGATTTTTTATAGACAATTGTGATGTATATTATTATGCTCCCCGCGAGAGTATTTTTGAGGGTCTTACAGCTATTCTGCAAAACATTATGACATTTGACAAAGCGGTCATCATCAATGGTGGCGATACTTATGTGACAGAATACAGGGAACGCTATGGGGCTATTGATCATATTATGACAGGGGTAAATCAGGAATCTGTGTGGAGCGCTATTGATTTTGATAAAGGGACATTTTATGAGCAGACAAAGGAAACAAGGGATTATTACTGCAAATATTTAGAAGCCTGCCAAGCAGATGGAATGGATGTATATCTGTTGGAATATACAACAGACAAAAAACTAATCCAAAAAATAGAAAAATACTGTAATGAGCATGACTTTCATTTTTATGTTTCTAACTCTCTTGAACTTTGATTTGATGCAGAAGGCAGTGGCCAAAGCTGGCGGATGAGTGGATTAAAAATCTGATAAATTAGTCTGATATTATTATAGAGGGAATATTACATGAAGCAGAAGCTGTTAGATGAACTGATGAAGATATCCGAAGAAGAACAGAAATATCTTGATGGTCAGGGTGACATCGAAAAACAATTGTATGCAAAGGAACAGATAGGGGAAATAGACAGGGAGCTGCTACTCAAAAGGGGGCAGCTTATTACGGTACGCCCACATAGCCGCTTTGTCGATTTCCCTGAACACAGACACAATTATGTAGAGATTATGTATGTGGCACAGGGCAGTATTACGCATTGCATAGAGGGAAAGGAATTAGTGCTTCATAAGGGTGATGTTCTGATGCTGAACCAGCAGGTAGTGCATTCGATAAAAATAGCGGATTATCAGGACATAGGTATAAATTTTATCGCACTGCCTGAATTTTTTGAGGTCCCCTTATCTATGCTTGGCGGGGAAAATGTTCTTGCCCGGTTTGTGACAAGCGTATTCAGGCAAAAGGATCCGGTTTCGCATTACCTTCTGTTTCGACTTCAAGAAAATGAGCAGGTTGAAAACCTTATGGAAAACATGGTGGAATCCATGCTGCACGGATATGCCAACGAAGATATAATAAACCAATATTCCATGGGAATTGTATTTTTGTATCTTCTGAATCATCTGGAAAACCTAAGCCATAACTCTTCTATGGACTATAAGGAGACAGTAGTCCAGGCAGTGCTCGGATATATTAACAGCGATTGTAAAAATGCCAGTCTTACAAGAATTGCAGAGGATACTCATCAGTCTATAACTGCCTTAAGCAAACTGATAAAGCAAAAAACCGGATACAATTTTAAAGAGCTTCTGCAAAGGAAAAGATTTCAGATGGCAGTTCACCTGCTGTGTGATACAAAGCTTTCGATTGAAGAAATAGCCCTTGATGTGGGGTATGAGAATCAAAGCTATTTTTTCAGGCAATTTAAGGAGCGTTACGGGATGACCCCGCATAAATACAGGAATGAAAAATTAAATAAAAAACGATAAAAAATGGAAAATAAGGACAGTTTTTTGAACTAATGAGGTTCTAAAAAACTGTCCTTATTTTTGCTATATTGAGTATAGAAAACGGGGAACTATTCAGAACCACTGAGAACAAACAGAAAGGAACTCACATATGGATACGAGATATTATCTTGCTGTTGACATTGGCGCTTCAAGCGGCAGACACATGCTTGCACACATGGAAAATGGAAAGATGGTGCTTGAGGAAATCTACCGCTTTCCAAACAGCATGACAGAAAAAGCGGGGCATAAGGTGTGGGAAGTGGACAGGCTTTTTGAGCAAATACTTACAGGCATGAAAAAGTGTCTGGAAATGGGAAAAATTCCTCACAGCATGGGAATTGACACATGGGCTGTGGATTTTGTCCTGTTAGATGAAAACGACAAAATGCTCGGAGATGCGGCTGCCTACAGGGATGACAGAACAAAAGACATTGACAAAGCAGTGTATCAGTTTGTATCGGAGACAGAACTGTACACAAGAACAGGAATTCAAAAGCAGAACTTTAATACTATTTATCAGCTGATGGCTGTAAAAAGGCAGACTCCACAATTGTTTTCAAAGGCAAAGACAATGCTTATGATACCTGATTACTTTCATTTCCTTTTAACAGGGAAAAAGGCTCAGGAATATACAAATGCAACAACTACCCAGCTGGTAAACGCAAATACCAGGAACTGGGATTATCAGCTCACAGATAAGTTGGGATATCCACAGGAATTGTTTTTAGAAATAAAGAATCCGGGATATGAGCTGGGAGACTTAACAAATGCCATTCAGGAAAAGGTTGGCTTCAACTGCAAGGTCATTCTTCCGCCAACCCATGATACTGCCTCAGCTGTTATGGCTATTCCAACCCAGGAGGATGATGCTTTGTATATCAGCTCAGGAACATGGTCACTTATGGGAACAGAGCTTAAAGCAGCCGACTGTACAGCGGACAGCATGAAATGCAATTTGACAAATGAAGGCGGTTATGATTACAGATTCCGTTACCTGAAAAATATTATGGGACTGTGGATGATACAGTCGGTAAAGAAAGAAATCGCACAGGATATGAGCTTTGCTGAAATATGTGAAATGGCAGCAAAAGAGGACATAAAATCAGTGGTGGATGCAAACGATGACAGATTCTTAGCACCAGAAAATATGACAGAGGAAGTGAAAAAAGCTTGCAATGAGAGTGGACAGCAGGTTCCGCAGTCAGTCGCAGAGGTGGCAGCCGTTATCTATAACAGCCTTGCAAAATGTTATGCAAAAACTGCTCATGAGATAGGAGGGCTGACAGGAAAGAAGTATTCGCACATATATGTAGTTGGGGGCGGATCCAATGCAGCTTATCTAAATGAGCTTACAGCAAAGGAAACTAAGATGACAGTCTATGCAGGACCGGGTGAAGCAACTGCGATAGGAAATATAGCTTCACAAATGATTGCCGCTAAGGAGCTTTGCGATCTAAAAGCTGCAAGACAGTGCATTTTCGATTCTTTTGAAATAAAGGAATATAGTCTGAATTTATAAATGATAAATACAAAATTGCTATCACAAAGAAGGGAGAAAACAAATGTTAGTAGAGACAAAAGCAAAGGTTGGTGTATTTTCCATAGCACTCGGCGCATACCTGCCACAGTTTCCAACACTCGTTCCTGAGTTTGAGGCACAGTATGAGGCCTTTAAAAAGACAATACCGGATTCAGTTGAGCTGGTGGATGGTGGAATTGTTACCACAAAAGAGCTTTCCATGAAGGCAGGGGACAAATTCAGGGCAGCGGATGTAGATCTGGTAATTTTACAGCTTCTTACATATGCCACAAGCTACAATATGCTTCCTGCAATCAGAGATTTAAATGTGCCGGTTGTCCTGGTGAATGTTCAAAAGCTCAAGGCACCGGATTATGCGAATACGGACACACCGAAATGGCTTGGTGAGCTGTATGCATGCGGAGCAGTGGGAGAGATGGTTGCGGACCTTGAAAGAGCAGGCAAGAGACATGCAGTAATCACAGGCGTGGTGGAAGGCGGAGACGACTATGTGGCAGCTGAGATAGCACAGTGGTGTAAGGCTGCCCAGGTCAGAAGAAGATTCCGCTATACCAATATCGCGCAAATTGGAAGACCTTATCCGGGAATGATGGATCTGTACATTGATGAAACAAATCTGTATAACCGCATGGGACTTTACACAAAGCAGTTTGACTGGGAAAAAATGTGGGCAATCGCTGACCATATCACAGATGAGGCTGTAATCAGGGCAAAGGCTGAGGATATACTTGCGACATTTGATATAGCACCAGACAAAAACAATAAGGCCACTACTGTTGAGACTGTCTGGGACATGGCAAGATATGTTGCAGCCTTTGAAGAATGGGTAAAGGAAGAAGAGCTTGGAATGATAGCATCCCACTATGATGGTTTTGCCCAGGGAATAGCAGGAAAACTTGACAGTATGCTGATTCCGGCATTTTCAATGCTTATAAAGCAGGGTACAGCCTGTGCAGTTGAGGGCGATATCAAGGTTGCCATGGCGATGAGCATCTTAAAGACAATTGCCGGAACAGGACAGCTATCGGAGATGTATTCTATTGATTTTAATGAAGATATCTGTATTATAGGCCATTCAGGTTCAGGAGATGCGGATATTTCCCAGGCGAAAAAGCCAACCATGAAGATTGTGGACGTATTTCACGGAAAAACAGGCGGTGGATACCTGACACAGTTTTATCCGCCAGCTGGAGACGTAACATACCTTGGAATCACTCAGGATATGAACGGAAAATTTAAGTTTGTCGTGGCAGAGGGTGTGAACGAGGATGGTCCTATATTCACATTTGGAGACACAAATATGAGAACACGCTTTTCAATCGGAGCAAGGGAATTCTGTAACCAATGGAGCGAAGCAGGTCCTACACATCACATGGCAGCCGCAGTTGGCAGACATATTGATACAATACTCAAGGTGGCAAAGATATTGGATGTGCCGGTTGATATTATATGCAGATAAAAGCATAATCATATGGCAGCTTTTATTACATACTTTGGTATACAAAATAGTAGTTTAAATATAGTAGAAAAGTGAGGAAAATATCATGAAATTTTTAGATGCAGAATTTGTAAAAGGATTTATACGTATGGCAAATGACGGATGGGAGCAGGGCTGGCACGAAAGAAACGGTGGAAACCTCTCATATCGTGTGAAGGCAGATGAGGTAGAGTCGGTAAAGGAAAATTTTGAGCCAAAAGAGTGGCAGCCAATCGGAACAACAGAGTATTTTCTTGTAACAGGAAGCGGAAAATATTTCAGAAATGTGATAATTAAGCCTGAGGATTCAATCTGTATGATAGAGCTTGATGAAAAGGGCGAAAACTACCGTATCGTATGGGGACTTGTAAATGGTGGAAGACCAACAAGTGAGCTGCCTAGCCACCTTATGAATCTGGAGGTAAAGAAGCTTAAGAATCCAAACTACAGAGTTGTATATCATGCACATACAACTAATATCATAGCACTTACATTTGTTCTTCCACTTGAGGATAAAGTCTTTACAAGAGAGCTTTGGGAAATGGCAACAGAGTGTCCGGTAGTATTTCCTGATGGAATCGGTGTCGTTCCATGGATGGTTCCGGGAGGAAGAGAGATTGCAGTAGCGACAAGTGAGCTTATGAAGAAATATGATCTTGCCATATGGGCACATCATGGAATGTTTGCCGCAGGGGAGGATTTTGATCTTACATTTGGCCTCATGCATACAGCAGAAAAGTCAGCAGAGATTCTGGTAAAAATGCTGTCAATGAGACCAGATAAACTGCAGACGATTACACCTGATGATTTCAGACATCTGGCTAAAGACTTTAATGTTACTCTTCCAGAAGAGTTTCTATATGAAAAATAAGAAATTTTATGTTTATTTTACATATTATTGCCTTTATTCAAATTATCGACTAAAATTAAACATATGTAGAGAAGTAATATAACAATATCTGGGAGGTAATAAATATGTATACAGCGTCAAAAGAAAGATATTCATCTATGGAGTATAAGCGCTGTGGAAACAGTGGCTTAATGCTTCCAAAAGTATCACTAGGGTTATGGCATAATTTTGGTGACACTTCAAGCTTTGAAAAAAGGGTTAATTACATTCAGCCCTCTTGACCAGGGACAGCTCACCGACCGCTATCTTAACGGAATCCCAGAGGACAGCCGTATCCGTACAGATGGCAGATTTTTAAAGGAGAGTGCTCTGGACGAGCACAGATTAGACCAGATTCGCAGGCTCAATGACCTGGCCTCTCAGCGAGGTGAGAAGCTTTGTGATATGGCACTTGGCTGGCTGCTTCAGCATGATGAGGTCACAAGTGTACTGATTGGTGCATCCAAGCCACAGCAGATTTTGGACAATGTAAAGGCTATTTCCTGTGCTCCGTTTACAGAAGAAGAGCTTCAGCTTATTGATGAGATTTCTCTGAAATAATACAGTACTTATGCGCTTTAATAATCTATATACAAAATAAAGTAATATAAAATAATGTTATAGATAAAATCAACTTAAGTTAGCAACAACAAACCCAAAACAGAGGAGAAATACATGTGGACAATATTTCGTATAGATGAAGCCGATTTCGGCTGTGAAGAGCGCCTGCCTGGAGAACCACTCATGGACTTAATCACTCTCGAAAGTGATATGGGCGAGACCCTGCAATTTGAAGTTTCCGATGAATGGCTCATTATGCAGGGACTTGAAGAAGGCGATGAGTGGCCCGAGGAAATAGTAGATGACTCTGAAAAAAGCAAGGCACAGGCTGCATGGCTTGATAATTATTACAATGCCTTGCGTGAGCTTGACGAAATGTGATTTCAGACTCAGATTATTTACTTTTTAACAGCCACTTTTGGTCGATTTTCTTAAGTTCATCCCCAAAGCGGATATGCAGCCTCACCGAGCCTTCCAATTGCTCAATCTGCTCAATTATGCCTTTTCCAAATTTAGGATGTGAGATTTCATCATCAATATTGAATTTGACAGCACTGTCTCTCTTTTTCCTGTAATCCTGTTCCCGCTGATACTGGTCGAAAATCGGAATTGTCTTATCCGCAATATTCCTTTTCTTAATCACCTTATCATAGTCATGCTTCATAAGCCCTTCGCCCGCTTTATAGTAAGGAGTCGGAGCCGCTCCCACCAGAGAACAGCAGTATTTCCAAGCACTTCCGTGTATTCCCGGCTGCCAGTTATATTTGTCAGGAATATCCATGTTGTACTGCATATAGTGAGCGTATTCGTGCTTGTACAAATCCATTCTATCTGCCTTAGACAGTGGTTTTGCAACAGAATATCCTATAAAAAGCAGGGAAAAATAAAATTCTTCCTCATCATTTCCCAGTCCAGGGGTGTAAGCTCCGAGCCTGTCCTCATCGAAGCCAAAATTAATTGGAACCTTTGCAGCATTTAAACCAAACTGGCGGTCAAGCTTCTGGTAGAGGAAGCGTATCTCTGCTGTGTGTATTTTGGTTTCATTTTCCAGTAATTTTCTTATGTTTGAATCTATGTGCATATTTCTATCTCCAATTCCTCGAATTCCTAACCTCATCCTCCTTCTCACTAGCCCTTGCATATATATTGGTGGCAGTCATGGATTTATGCCCCATCCGCTGTTGCAGCACCAGTATATTATGCTGGGCTTTATAAAATTCCATGGCAAAGCTGGACCTCAACTTATGTACACTTATATCACTGCGGCCTATGGATGCCTTGACATATTTTTTTAACATCTGCTGGATTTCGCGAATAGATAGCCTTTCCCCATCAATAGTGGTGAAAAGGGGCGTATTATCCGTGAATTTCTCGCCTGCAAGCTCCCTTGATTCCAGATAATCCCTGATATATTCCCTTGCCTCGTCAGAAAAAAACACCTTGGACGGCGTCTTTGCCTTTTTATGTCCCTTCCTAAGCGTCACGACATAGCACTCGTTATTTTCCGGATGCATGCTGTCCTCAAAAATCACCACATCCCTGACATTGAGTGAATGAAGCTCCGAGATTCTAAGTCCTGTGTCTAAAAACAAGAAAACAATTGCCAAATCACGTTTTTTATACTTCTCATGATACATAAGCTGTCTTGGTGTAAGCCCTGCTCCAGATTGTATACAATTTAACAATTGCTCCTGCTCAGACCGGTTCAGATAAATGACAAACTCACTCTGTGACACCTCAACCTTCTGCGCCCCGGAAACAGGATTAAACTCAAGCTTTTGCTCTGTGTTAATCAGATAATTGTACAAAACAGACACAGAGGTCTTACGCCTTGCCCTTGTTTTCTCAGACAAATTCTGGTCATCCATCCAGGACAGAAACCTGTCTATATCCAAGGGAGTTATCTGGCCGATATCATCTATAGTCAGTTCCTTTACAGTTTTCTCTCGAAAATACTCATAGTTGTTCACTGCATACTCAAAGAAATACAGTATGTCTCTGGCATATGACAGCCTTGTCAGAATCGCTTTGTTGGACGCCCCATAATAAAAGTAATTGTGGGTAAACTCTGGCAGGCGGTTTATCAGGTCTATGAACTTTTCATTATTGGTCTTAGGGTTTTGGGTTCCGTTCATGTGATTTCTCCGTGTAGTCTATATACTTTGTCAATATCT
>ERZ1031798.410-NODE-410-length-11673-cov-10.783267_pt1 | contig 11673 bp, 10 predicted proteins | sample MGYA00517882_ERZ1031798 | MGnify/ENA primary metagenome ERZ1031798 (study PRJEB33719, sample SAMN04261244) | wastewater metagenome | biome: rural village; feature: human; material: feces | host: Homo sapiens | place: El Salvador | collected 2013-01-07 ...
TCCGGATATTGGAAATCAGGGAGTTACATAGTGAGTGGCTGCAATGTGGGTTAAACAGAAACTCGACCTGACGGTCGTGGCGATACCCCCTAAAGCAGGAAACAAAGACGAGCCATAATATCACACAAGCCAGTCGTTACGGCGCTAGCCCAATGGCCGTAAGGCCAAATCCGTTTAAATTCCGTGCGTAATCCGAAAAGCAAGAATGTTTCCGATAACTCCGCGTAATCCGATGAAGAAAATCACAATGAAGAAAATGAAGTTTCTTACAAGACTTTTCCCAGGAACTCCTGGAGTCTTGGAGACTTCGGATGATTGAAGACTTCTTCAGGGGTGCCATCTTCCGTGATATAGCCATCGCTGAAGAAGAGCACACGATTCGCCACTTCACGGGCAAAACCCATCTCGTGCGTCACCACCACCATCGTCATGCCTTCGGCAGCCACATCCTTCATCAGCTGCAACACCTCGCCCACCATCTCGGGGTCGAGCGCAGACGTAGGCTCATCAAAGAGCAATACTTCGGGATTCATCGCCAGGGCACGGGCAATGGCTACACGCTGTTTCTGTCCGCCCGAAAGACTGTCGGGATAGCTATCTGCCTTATCCAGCAAGCCGATGCGGGTAAGGAGCTCGGTAGCCTTCTCATCGGCTTCTTCCCTTGTCATCTTGCTCAGTTCCACGGGTGCCAGCATGATGTTGCGGCGGATGGTCATGTTGGGAAAGAGGTTAAACTGCTGGAACACCATGCCTACGCGCTGGCGCATCTTGTTGATATCTACATCCCAGGAGGTGATATCCACGCCGTCGATGTAGATTTTGCCATGGGTAGGCTGCTCCAGCAGGTTGATGGAGCGCAGGAAGGTGCTCTTGCCACAACCCGATGGGCCAATAATGGCAACCACCTCGCCCTGATGGATGGAGGTGGTAATGCCCTTGAGAACCTCGTTGTCGCCGAAGCGCTTGCGAAGTCCCTCTATCTTGATTATCTCGTTTTTATCCATATCATTTAAAGCTTTTGCCCTTTCCTTATTTCCTTTCACTCTTTCTCAATCGCTTTTCCAGCTTCCTTACCCCGGCATTCAGACCCAAGACCAGGAAGAGATAGACCAGCGCTACTACGCCCAGCGGCATCATTGCCTCGTAGGTGATGCTTCGGATGATATCCGAGCCCTTGGTTAAATCCACCAGTCCAATGTAGCCGCTGATAGACGTTTCCTTGAGCAGGGTGATAAGCTCGTTACCCATCGCCGGAAGCACATTCTTGAAGGCCTGCGGCAGAATGATGAGACGCATCGTCTTGCCATACGAGAGACCGAGACTTCTGCCCGCCTCCATCTGACCATTATCCACCGACATGATGCCCGAACGGATTACCTCGGCAATATAGGCAGCCGAATTCAAGCCGAAGGCGATGACTGCAACGAAAATCTTGTTGACATCTGCCGACGCAAACACCACGTAATAGATGATGAGCAACTGCACCATGGTTGGCGTGCCTCGCATGATGGTGAGGTACAACTGGCAAATGAGGTTAGGAATCTTCCAGTCGCCCTTGCGCTCGTGGCGGGCACGGACGATGGCTATCAGCGTGCCGAGAATCACGGAAAGGATGATGGCGAAGAAGGTGATGATGAGCGTATTGCCCAAGCCCTGGAGCATATACTGATAGCGGTTATCATCGATAAAGCACGACTTGAACTTATCTAAGAATCCATGCTGTGCATCAGCCACTTTCGCATCTCCAGAATTCACCATGATTACCTGACGCACATCGGCATAGGAATCCGTGAATCCGATGTTTTTCTCTCGCTCCGGAGTAACCGTGATACCAGCGATTCCGGCATCTGCCTTACCCGCCTGCACCGAGGTGATGATGGCATCAAACTCCATATCGAGAATCTCAACATCCACACCCAGCACATCGCCGATGGCATTCGCCACATCCACATCGATGCCCACAATCTTACCATTCTGGTAATACTCGAAAGGTTCGAAGGTGGCATTGGTGGCGAAGCGAAGGCTCTTCTTCAACCCCAGCTTCTGCAAGGCTTCCGGTCCCATCTTCTTCGCATCAGAAGGGTGCTGGATATCAGAAGACGAGTTCAGCTTATCAGCAGAAGCCTTCGGGGTATACGCCACGGCAATGCCCCGCTCCAGATGTCGGTTTACGATGGAGTCGATGACACCATTCGCTTTCAGGATGCGGATGGCATGGTTGATAGACTGCTTCAACTCAGCATGATCCTTGCCAACGCAGATGGCGAAAGAGGATGCATCGAAGGTTTCGGGCAGGATTTGTAGCGATGGGTTCACCCGCTGGAAAGCCTTGGCAGGCGCTTCATCGGTCACCATACAATCTATCTTACCCTGGAGGAGTGCCTGGATGGCATCGGCTCCCTTGTTGTAGCGTTCCACCTTGGTACCATCCCCTTTCTTTTCCAACTCTGTGGCAAGGCCATCGCTGGTAGTGCCAAGCTGAACGCCGATTACGGCGCCCTGCAAATCCGCCTTCGTCTTCATCTGCTTTCTGTTTTCGGAAGATGATTCCGAGCCGCAGGAAGCCAGAATAAGAAGACAAAGAAAGATTGCAATATTGCTTAAACTAAATCGCTTTAATCTGTTTATTATCATTTATTTAACTGTTATTCTTTCAAGTTTCGCAAGTTCAGAAGTTAAAGGAGTTAAAGGAGTTAAAGGAGTTAAGACAACAGTCTTTTTGGCGTAGTTTTTTAAGCAGCAAGACATACGTCTTAACTCCTTAACTTCCTTAACTCCTTTAACTCCCTGATATGCGAAAGTTCAGTTATTCTCCTTTAAAGCCTTTTGCCAAACCGCCCTCGCTGGTTTCCTTGTAGAGCGATGGCAGGTCGTGACCGGTTTGTCTCATCACCTCTACCACTCTATCGAAGGATACGCTGTGGTGACCATCAGAGAAGGATGCGTAGAGGTCGGCATCCAGGGCACGGGCGGCAGCAAAGGCGTTGCGCTCGATGCATGGAATCTGAACCAGGCCGCAAACAGGGTCGCAGGTCATACCCAAGTGATGCTCCAATCCCATTTCGGCAGCATACTCCACCTGGGCGGGACTGCCTCCGAAAAGCTGGCATGCCGCAGCCGAAGCCATCGCACAAGCCACGCCTACCTCGCCCTGGCAACCCACATCGGCACCACTGATAGAGGCATTGTTCTTCACGATGTTACCCACCAGTCCGGCAGTAGCCAGGGCACGCAGGATGCGGTCTTCGCTCATGTCGTGTGCCGTATGCATGTGATAGAGCACGGCAGGAAGCACGCCGCAGGCACCACAGGTAGGTGCCGTAACGATGGTTCCGCCCGAAGCATTCTCTTCGCTCACCGCCAGGGCATAGGAGTAAACCAAGCCGCGGCTCTGCAGGGAAGCCCGATAGCCCTTTGCCTTGATATGATAGGTGGCAGCCTTGCGCTGAAGCTTCAACGGACCAGGCAGCACACCCTCGTTGTTGAGACCGTTGCGGATAGACTGCTTCATGGTTTCCCATACCTTGCGCAGATAATCCCAGATATCCTTATCCTCGCATTTCTCTACGTATTCCCAGAAGGCACGGCCGTTCTCGTAGCACCATTTCTGGATATCAGCCATGGTATGAAGGTCGTAGACATCTTCTGCGCCCAGTTCCTCGTGGCCCTGGGTGCCATCAGAAAGGGCACCGCCGCCGATGCTGTACACCGTCCACTCGTCGATGACGTCGCCATTCAGGTCCTTGCCCACAAACTTCATTCCGTTGGGATGGAAAGGCAGGAAGGTCTGAGGCTCCCAGTTGATGTGCACGATATGCTTCTTCAGTACCTCCTCGATGGCAACATCGGTCATGTGGCCCTTGCCGGTAGCAGCGAGGGCCCCATAGAGTGTTACCTCGTAAGAGGAAGCATTGCCACATCGCTCCAGGAAAAGCTTGGCTGCACGCTGGGGACCCATGGTATGACTGCTCGAAGGACCCTTTCCTATTCTGTATAATTCCTTTAATGATTTCATATTCGTCTCGTTTATAATGTTTTGGTTATTAAATTGTTAATCAATTATTTATTTACTGAACTTTCGCATGTGGTTCAAGAACGGGCTGAAGGCCCAAAAGCTCCTAGCCCAGGGCATCGCCCTGGGGATAATAGCAATCAGCAAGACGCCCTTACAGGGCGACAAGCTTGTGTCCATAATTACCCAGGGCGATGCCCTGGGCTAGGAGCTTCTGCCCTTTCAGGGCGTGTGGAGCTTACATGCGAAACTTGACTTAATTATTAACTAATTATTATTTCTTATTTCACCTGAGTCGCCTTCGTGATGACGATATCCTCCAGCGGTCGGTCGTTGTTCTCCTTGTTGGTGGCCACATTCTGGATTTTATCTACCACGTCCATGCCTTCCAGCACCTCGCCAAACACGGTGTATCCGTTGTCGAGATGCGGCACGCCACCATATTTAATATATCCCTGCTGCAATTCTGCAGATGGGATGGCATACGACTTGCCCTCTCTCTTCTCCTTCTCCACATAGTATTCCATCTGTCGTGGCGAGAAGTTTCTGCCCCAGGTGATATAGAAATCGGTGGAAGCCGAAGCCTTGGTTGGGTTCTCATCGTCACCCTCGCGCGCCGCACAGAGCTGTCCACGCTTGTGGTAGTACTTAGGATAGATGATTTCGGCAGGCACGGTATAGTCTACATCAAACTTCTCCACCTTTCCCGGGTTCACCTTTCGGCAGGAGTAGTCACCACCCTGAATCATGAAGTTCTTGATGACACGCTGGAAGATGCAGCCGTTGTAATAGCCGCTGTTCACGAGCTTCAGGAAGTTGTCGCGATGGTGCGGCGTGTCGTTATAGAGGGCCACACGGATATTGCCCAATGTGGTTTCGAGCAGCACCTCGTGGCAGGTGGTGTCGCGAGGAGTCTCCCATGGGAGAAGCTGTGCCTGGCCTGCCTTTGCATCCGAAGCATTCTGCAGTGCATTCGTCTGAGTCTGCGCATTTACCGAGCAAGCCATCAGCAAGACTGCGCAGAAAGATAGTATTTTTTTCATTTTCTTATGAATTTTATCGAATCAATTGTTATCGATTGCAAAGATAATGATTTTATTCTAAAAAGTTATGCTTTTCTCGAACTTTCTTTATATCTTTGCGTTCAAAATAAGGAAAATTATAATATGATGATAAAAAAGAGATTATATCTTCTTCTCTTGGGCTTCACTCTACTGGGAATGAAAGCCCAAGCACAGCACGTGAGCTTCGGACCATTGCATAGTACGGATAGCCCGCGCGAGGATTGGCTGCTGCCTGGCGACACCGTTTATCAGGACGGAAAGACCGTGGTTTATGGCGGCAAGCCGATGAAGCATACCTATACCCCACTGAGGCACATCGCTTCTGGTTCATTAAATGACGAGATTTACGGAATGAAGGATTGTTTAGGGGATGGATTGAATAATGCCCTAAAGAATCCGAAGGATAGCGATTACTACAATAATCCGATTTCCAATCTAGCCAACAGCGGGGCTTTTGGGGATGGATTTGGAAATGATGGATTTGGAAACGGATTTGGAAACGGATATGGAAACGGATATGGCTACGGCTGGGGACTTCACAAGGGATTGAATCTTTCGATAGACCTCTCGGTTTTCGCCACTTTCGGCAAGAATGCCCCTCACTGGGGCGGCTTCACCCAGACCATCAACGCCACCTATCTCACACCCCTTACCAAGGACAACAAGTTGTGGATGGCGCTGGGCACCTACATCAACAACATCAATTACGGAAGCGACAACTTCCACGATGGCGGCGTGTATGGCATGCTGGGGTATAAATTCAACGAGCACTGGGAGGCTTTTGTTTATGGTCAGGTGAGCGTGGCCAATAATTATAACTCTATATATAATAGGTATGCCGGATATGGCTATGGTCCCTATGGTTATAGAGGATATGGCTATGGTCCATTTGGTTACGGCATGTATCCCGGAGCCTGGGGCATGGGTGTGATGCCAGGCGGATATGGTATGGGTGCCGCCGGTGCCAACGTATTGGGAGCCGGAGTAAGATACACCAACAAGAATTTCTCCATCGGAGTGAGTGTTGAGGGCAACTGGTATAACACCCCGAAGACGCCTACCTATTATAAGCAATATGATTATCCGGTGAAATAAACGAAAGCCCCACACGGGCTGAAAGCCCAGAAGCTCCTAGCCCAGGGCAACACCCTGGGTTTACAAGGTATATAGCAAAATCGCCCTGTAAGGGCAAAAGCTTCTCATACACAAAGCTTTTGCCCTTACAGGGCGACAAACTTGCGCTCATGATTACCCAGGGTGTTGCCCTGGGCTAGGAGCTTCTGCCCTTTCAGGGCGTCTGGATTTACTTATTCCCCACAAATAATCTGAACGATACGCTCGGCCGATCTGCCATCCCATCTATCCGGAATGCCGGCCTTCTTCCATTCGCCCTTCACTATCTTTTCCATCGCCAGCTGCAGCTTCTCAGGGTCTTCAGCTACCAGCTCGTTTGTACCCACGGTCACCGTTTCCAGGTGCTCTGTGTAACTGTTGAGCGTGATGCAAGGCACACCATTGAAGGTAGCCTCCTCAGCCACATTGCCCGAATCCGTGATCACACCCATGGCATGGGCAGCGAGATAAGAGAAGTCGAGATAGCCCTGAGGCTGCACCACCATGATGCCCGACTGATGATCAGCCACATCCTGATAAGCCTTGAAAGCCAAGACGAATCCCAATGCCTTGCCACGCAGAGGTGCCAATACCTTGATGCCCGCCTTTCTTGCCACCCCATCGATGGTGGAAATCAGCTTCTTCATCTCCTCAATGTTGTTCACTATCGCCTTGCGGTTCAAGGTAAGCAACAGATACTTGCCTTCCTCCAGATGTTCCTGGTCCATCACGGCAGGGCGCTGCATGCGCTGCTGCAGGAATCGGATATTGTCGATGAGCACATTGCCCACCATATATACCTTAGAGAGTTCGGCACCCTCCTTGTTGGCGATGCTGTTGTTCGAGATACCCGCCGTGAAGAGGATATCCGACAGACCATCAATCACCAGTCGGTTGATTTCCTTAGGCATGGTGATATCGAAGCTGCGGGTACCCGCAGCAATATGCGCCAGCTTCACGCCCTGCTTCTTGGTAACGATAGCCACGGCCATCGTAGAAGCCAGGTCATCTACCACGATGACCACATCCGTAGGATGCTGCTGCAAATAGCGCTCAAACTGTGCCATCACCTGTCCGGTGAGCTCGTTCATGTTCTCGCAGTCCACGCCCAGATATACATCCGGCTTCCTGATGTCCAGATCAGAGAACAGGGAGTCTTCCAGCGTCTCGTCGTCCTCACGACCCGTGAACACCAGTTCATACTCCACCCCTTCGCCCTGCTTCTGGGCGTTCTCTATCGCTCTAATCACCGGAGCCACCTTAATGAAGTTAGGTCTCGCTCCGGCTACAATACAAATTTTCTTACTCATATTTTAAGTTTATTTACTGTTAAGTTTACTTACTGTTAAACAAAAGTTTATTTACTATTAAACAAATCCTTGATGCCGCCGATGGAACCCATCAGATTGGTAGCCTCGTATGGCAGATAAACCACCTTGTTGTCCTTGCCCTGTGCCACCTCCTGCATCATGGTGATATACTTCTGTGCAAGCAGATAGTTGGCAGGGTTGGTGCTCTGGCCCACCGCCTCGGTAATCTTCTGGATGGCAATCGCTTCAGCCTCAGCCTTGCGGATGCGCGCCGTAGCCTCACCCTCGGCTCTGAGGATAGCCTGCTGCTTGGCAGCCTCAGCCTTGTTGACGATGGCAGCCTTCTCACCTTCAGAGAGCAGACGCTGCTTCTCCTTTTCACCCTCGCTGGTCAGGATGGTGGCACGCTTGTTACGCTCAGCCTGCATCTGCTTCTCCATTGCCATGAGCACGCTCTCAGGAGGCGTGATGTCCTGCAACTCCACACGGTTCACCTTGATACCCCACTTGTTGGTGGCATCATCGAGCACGGCACGGAGCTTGGTGTTGATGGTGTCGCGCGAGGTAAGAGTCTGATCCAGCTCCATCTCTCCGATGATGTTACGCAGGGTGGTCTGGGTCAGCTTCTCGATGGCGTTAGGCAGGTTGTTGATTTCATACACGCTCTTGAAAGGATCCACAATCTGGAAATAAAGCAGCGCATTAATCTGCATCTGGATATTATCCTTGGTAATCACATTCTGTCGGTCGAAGTCGTACACCTGTTCACGAAGGTCGATGTTGTTGGTATAGGTATATCTACCCCCACGCATCGCCACGATGGTCTTCGCCTGGTCGATGAACGGGATAATGATGTTGATACCCGGCTTCAGGGTGGCATAGTAGCGACCCAATCGCTCGATAATCTTGGTCTCACTCTGGGGAATGATCACGATGGTTTTCTTTACCACAACCAGTGCAAGTAACACTAGAGCGATTAATACATAAAGTCCTATTTCCATGATGTTTATAATTTAAAGTTGATATTCTTTCTGTAACTTTCTTCAGGTTTCGGCAGCTTGCTAGTACTCCTCTACCTGCAGGATGATAGACTGGTGTCCCTTCACCCTTACGCGTGCGCCCTCAGCGATATCCTCCCTGCATCCGGGCGCCTCCGCCTTCCAGTCGTCGCCATCGAGCTTCACTCTTCCGTATCCGCCAGCCACGATGGTCTGGGTCACCTCTCCTATCTGTCCCTTCAGGGCATCCGAATTGCTCTTGCGTTCATCGGCGCCCTTTCGGATAGCCTTCACCAGATGCGGACGGATCAGCAGGATACTCATCACGGAGCATACCGCCCATACCACCACCTGCACCCAGAAGGGAGCATCCATCACCACCACCGGTATGCTGATGAGCGCACCGATGGCAAAACAAGTCACGTAGAAGTCGCCAGAAGACAACTCCAGAATCAGGCAAATGAACATGATGACTGTCCAGAATAGCCATAGGTTTTGAGAGATGTAGTCCATCATAGCTAATGATATTTTTAATGATTACTTTCTTCGTGAAAGAAGAACTTATTTCTTATTGGAAGAGAAACCGCTCAGCGAACTGGCCTTGATGGTTCTTACCGGAGTCTTTGAAGTCTTGAAAGATTTTGATGACTTTGAAGACCTTGAAGATACACCAGAAGTAGAATATGCCCCATTCTGCGGCTTGTAATACTTCAAGGCAGTAGGCATCGCCGCTTTCAGGGCAGCGATTCGCTTGGCATCCGAAGGGTGGTCGCTGAAGAGATCACTCTTGTTGCTTTTGCCCGAAGCCGCAGCCATGCGCTCCCAGAAAGGAATCGCCTGCTGGGGGTCGTAGCCTGCCATGGCGGCAAAGATGAGACCCATGTAGTCAGCCTCAGTCTCGTTTTCACGCGAATACTTCAGGTTGCGGAAAGAGAAATACTGTCCTGCCACGGCACTCGCCATGTCGCCCACTCCGCTTCCCACAGTCTGGTTGAGCACACTGCCCAGGATGCTGGTGCCCACCTGCTGGTTCTGCGCCTTCGACATCTGTTCGGCGCTATGCTTAGCCACGGCGTGCGCTATCTCGTGTCCCAGTACGATGGCGAGCGAATTGTCGCTCGAAGCCACTGGGAGCAGTCCTTCGTAAACCACAATCTTTCCACCCGGCATGCAGAAGGCGTTCACGCTATTATCCTGCACCAGGTTGAATTCCCAGGAGTAGTTCTGCAAGTCGTTGGCATATCCGTTTTCCCTGAGATAGGTCTCCACGGCAGCTGCCAGTCTCTTACCCACTCTCTCCACCTGCGCCGTCTTCACCGCATTGGTGGATTTCTTGGCAGAAGCCATATATTTGGTATATTCCTGGTTCGACAAACTCAACACCTGCGCATCCGAAACCGAAATGCGGTGTGTTCTACCGGTCAGAGGCACGGTCTGCGTGGTGCCGCAGGAAGCCAACATCAGAGTTGCCATCGCTCCCAGCGCCCAAGCTCTCATTCTCTTCTTTTTCATCTTCATATTTTGTTTACATTATACAATTCATGATACCAATTCAATCTCTGCATCAATTTATTATACCAATTCAATCTCTGCATCAATTCATTCTATCTTCCATTCCAGGCAGTTCACCTCGTCCTTCACCGAGAAGTTCAAGCCTATCTTCACCACCTTCTTGCCGCTCATCTTGAAAGCATCGGCATAGTGTTTTGCCTCTATCTGGGCGAGAGCCTCCTCGGCACTCTTGTTGAACTTCAGCTCCATCACGTAGATGGTATCAGCAGTCTCCATCGTGATATCGATTCTGCCCTTCGCCGTATGCTGCTCCACGAGGATATCATAGTTGGTGAGCAGGGCAAACATGATGTAGAGCGTCTGCTGCCAATGCCCCTCGTAGTGTGTGTTGTCGCAGTAAGGCACCGTCTCCAGGAAGTTGTTCAGCAGGCAGAAGGCTGCATCCATATCCCCCTTCTTCACCAATACCGACATCTTGGCGATGGTCGTGTTAGCCTTCGCCGACTTATCCGTCAGATAATGAGGCAAGAGGCTTCCATACAGCCCCACCCTTATCTCCTGGTTAGGCAATGCCAACAGGTACAATTTTGTAGGCTTGTCATATCCCTTGATGGTGACATACCCGCTCTGATAAAGCAAAGGTACGATGGTGGTCATCGTTTCGGTGGGGGCATCAAAGTCCTTCTTGCCCACCTCTATGGCCTCGCCAAGGTCTGCAGGCAAGAATTCATACTTTCTCATCATATTGATGAGATAGGTAGGTGTGCCCGATCCGAACCAGTAATCATCCATTTCCTGCTTGGCGAAGCAATTCAGCAAGCTGTAAGGATTGAAGACATCAGGCGATGGCCAAGTGAAGTGATAACCATCATAATGGTCTTTCAGCTCCTGGATGGTCTCCTCCCTGCTCAGTTCCAGATGCTCGGCAAGAGCATCGATATCATCGCTCATCTGGGTCAACAGTTCCTCTTTGGTGATACCGCAGATACCGGCATAAGGCTCATCCATGCTCACGTTGGTGATATTGTTCAACTCGCTGAAGATGCTCAGCTGCGAGAACTTCGTGATGCCCGTCAGGAAGACGAAGCGGAGCATAGACTCATTTCCTTTCAAAGGACTATAGAAGTTGCGCATCGTATTACGGAGCACATCGAGCTTTTCCTTTTCATGCGCCACATCCAGCAGCGGAGCGTCATATTCATCAATGAGCACCACCACCTGCTTGCCCGTCTTCCGGTAAACGGCATTTATCAAAGCGTCAAGACGAATATTAACATCTATTTTATTGCTCTTGCAGTCGAACCTAGCCTCTTGCTTCTCAATAATATCCAACAAATAACGATTCAGCTGCTCCTTCTCCATGTGCTTGCCCTTGCTCAGGTCGAAGTGCAGCACGGGATATTCGTTCCACTCCTTCTCCAGCTTCTCGATGGCAAGCCCCTCGAAGAGTTCCTTCTTGCCCTCGAAATAACTTTGAAAAGTGGAAACCAGCAGCGACTTGCCGAAACGGCGTGGTCGGCTCAGGAAGAAATACGTTCCATCGGTATGGGTCATACGATAGATGTATTCCGTCTTGTCCACATAGAACTTATCCTCCTTGCGGATACGTTCAAATGTCTGAATTCCTATAGGATATAATTTTCTTGCCATAATCAAACGCTATC
>ERZ1031798.417-NODE-417-length-11584-cov-3.749241_pt1 | contig 11584 bp, 8 predicted proteins | sample MGYA00517882_ERZ1031798 | MGnify/ENA primary metagenome ERZ1031798 (study PRJEB33719, sample SAMN04261244) | wastewater metagenome | biome: rural village; feature: human; material: feces | host: Homo sapiens | place: El Salvador | collected 2013-01-07 ...
ATCCATGTTTCATTCTCCTTACTATATATGCATGCATCATGCATGCTTCCATTTCGTTTTATTGTACAATTTTACGGAGAGGATAGTCAATAGGAAGCCGAATTTTATTGTATAAAAATACAAAAGCTGGAAGCAAGAAAGCGAGCATCCGTACGCTGTAACCGCTAGTCCCTTTCCTTGGAGAGGGCAGGCGAGCGAAGCGAGCTGGGGTTGGCTGCGCCTATATAGGAAAGGCGGGAAAGAAATATGCGAAAGAAACGGCAGACGACAATGTCAGACGTCTGCCACGCCCTCTAGCCCCTTCCCTTGGAAGGGGCTGGCGAGCGGAGCGAGACGGGGTTGGCTTCACGAATGTCGGAAAGGCGGAAAAGGGATGAGTCAAAGACATATCTGATGTCTGATATCTGATGGCTGATATCAGACATGATTCCCCTCTTCCCTATTCTCGCAAACCTATGCCCCGCAAGCCATGCACACAACAAAAAAGACGCCGCGATTTCTCGCAGCGCCTTCCTATACCGAATTATTTGGACAGTTCTGGGAACCAGAGACCGATTTCTCTCTGTGCGGTTTCTACTGCATCGGAAGCATGAACAACATTTTCATCGATGGAAGTAGCGAAGTCGCCGCGGATGGAGCCAGGAACAGCTTCGAGCGGGTTGGTAGCGCCGTTGATCTGACGAACAGCTGCGACAGCGTTTTCACCTTCAATGACCATAGCCAGTACCGGACCGGAGGTGATGAAGTCGATGAGAGCTTTGAAGAAGCCTTTGCCTTTGTGTTCAGCATAGTGTTCTTCAGCGAGTTCTACCGGGACCTGAATCATTTTGATCGCATGAATGGACAGACCTTTTCTTTCGAAGCGGGAGATCACTTCGCCGCAGATGTGTTTCTTCACGCCGTCCGGCTTTACGAGTACGAGAGTTTTTTCAATGTTAGCCATAATAGCCTCCTTAAAAAGAATGCATTTCTGCTGCGATTTTACACGCTCCTCCGTGGAAGGATGCGTAGAAAACAGATTGGCCACGCCGCCGACTCCGGCAAGCGGATTGATGATGAAAAGACCGCTGGTCGCCGGCTTTGCATCGGGGATGACACGATGATGGGCATAGTCATCGAGCTTCAAGAGTGCGCTGGCAAGAGCCAGAGGCTTCCCGCAGATCCTTGCACCTGAAGCATCCGCCATGTATTCGCGGGAACGCGACAGGGCGAACTGGATGAGAGAAGCTGCAAGCGGCGCAATGACGATGGTCACGATGAGGGCGATCGGATTCGACCGGTTGCCGTCTTCATCTCTGGCCGTACCGAAGATCGCTGCCCACTGCGCTATATTTGCGATGTAGGAGATCGCGGTCGCTATCGACGCCGACAGGGTCATGATGAGCGTATCACGATGTTTGACATGGGATAATTCGTGGCTAATGACCCCGGCCAGCTCATCGCGGTTCAGCATGGAAAGGATGCCCTCTGTCACTGCGACAGCCGCATGTTCCGGATCTCGTCCCGTAGCAAAAGCATTCGGCACATCGGTCGGAATGACATAGAGACGCGGCATCGGAAGCTCCGCCTTCCGGCAAAGCTCTCGCACCAGCTCATAGAGCTCGGGCACCTGCGATTCGGACAAAGGCTGGGCATTGTAAGCACGAAGCGCCATCTTGTCTGAATTCCAGTATGTGTAGAAATTGATTGCCAAAGAAATGAGAAACATGGTCATCGCGCCGTTCTGACCACCTACGACACCGCCGATAGCCATCAGGATCAAGCTGAGCAGTGTCAGAAGCATGACTGATTTGACTCTGTTCATACAGAAGACCTCACTTTATAGAATTTTATGAATGTACATGAAAATAAAAAATGGTCGGAACGACATGATTCGAACATGCGACCTCTACCACCCCAAGGTAGCGCTCTACCAAACTGAGCTACGTCCCGACGATTACTACATGAAATAGGATACACAATTTGGACGGATTTGTCAAGGTGGACGGGATGAGAGGTTCAAGGCTTGCCTCTTGGGAAATGTCCTGCGTTCTTCAAATGACGCATCTCTCCTCATCCGCCTTCCCCGACGGGGAAGGCTTCCAAAGAAGAATACCGCAAGCGTGATCCCTCGCCGTCGGCGGCCTACAATCCCAGTGCGCTCTCCCATCTTGCCTTGAAGTCAGCAAATGCACCCCGAGCCTCTTTCTCGTTTTTCCCTTTGAGGGAATAGTAGATCTTGATCTTCGGCTCCGTGCCGCTCGGGCGTACGGCCATCCAGCCGCCTGTCTTTACCTTATATTTCAGGACATTTTCCTTCGGCAGGTCACCGATGCCGGCTTCAAAGTCCGTGACGGAGTCGATCTCCGGGAATATCTCCTTCACATCGATGTCCCGGAGATGCTGCATGATGCCGCGGATCTTTGCAAGGCCTTCGATCCCTTTCAGGGTATAGGATGTGGTCTTGTCGTAATAGTAGCCGAAGTCGGTATAGAGCTCATCGAGCACATCGGAAAGCGTCTTTCCCTCATTCTTGAAGTAAGCCGCCATTTCACAGATGAGCATGGCAGAAACGACCGCATCTTTATCCTGTGCGTGCGTCCCGGCAAGGTAACCGTAGCTTTCTTCATAGCCGAAGAAGAAGTCATGCGCGGGATCCTTTTCCCACTGGGAGATCTTTTCTCCGATATACTTGAAGCCGGTCAGCGTTTCTACGACCTTCAGACCATAGCGGCGTCCGATTTCTGCGCCAAGCTCACCGGTCACGACCGTCTTCACCATGGTGGATGCCGGTGTCAGCGTCTCTTTTCGGGTGAGGCAGAGGAAGTATGTCAGGAGTGCGCCCATCTGATTTCCGGAAATCAGGACAAAGTCCTCCCCTTTTCGTACCGCGCTGCCGATGCGGTCACTGTCCGGGTCAGTCCCGATGACGATATCTGCGCCCACTTCTTTGGCGAGGGCGATTCCCATCGAGAGAGCGTCTTCATTCTCCGGATTTGGCGCAGAGACAGTCGGGAAGTCGCCATCCGGCAGCTCCTGCTCCTTCACGATATGCACATCGCTGAAGCCTGCTTCCGACAGAATGGCCCGGACGGGCTTTGCCCCGCTGCCGTGAAGCGGTGTGTAGACGATGGGGAGCGGCGGCGGATCTCCCTGATACAGGGACTGCCGGAAGATCGCGGTCAGAAAGCGGGTGACAGTTTTATGTCCCAGCCAGTTCATGAGGGCATCATTTCCCTCATCTTCGATATGCGAAAGATCTGTCACCGCTTCGACATAAGCCGTCAGGACGTCTGCATCCTTCGGCACCAGCTGCGCGCCATTGGCACCATAGACCTTGTATCCATTGTATTCTGCCGGATTGTGGCTCGCTGTCACAACCACACCGGCCGCGGCATGGAAATATTTGACCGCAAAAGAAAGGACAGGAATGGGTTCGAGTTCTTCGAAAATGCGGACGGGGATCCCGGCCGATGTCAACACACGAGCGGCTTCTTTCGCAAAGTCATCGGAATGATTTCTGGAATCATAGGCAATGACCACGCCCTGTGAAAAAGTCTTCGGATGCTCCTTTTTCAGATAATCAGCAAGCCCTCTTGTCGCTTTGGCGACCGTATAGCGATTCATGCGGTTCGTGCCCGCGCCCATGATACCGCGCAGCCCGGCTGTACCAAATTCCAGATCCTTATAAAAACGGTCTTCGATCTCTTTTTCATCCGTCAGGCGCAGGAGCTCTTCCTTCGTCTCTTCATCCGCCCACGTCAGCCAGTCTTTATATGTTTCCTGATAGCTCATTCGTATCCTCCTTCATAAGAAATCGGTGAAGTCATATTTTCATTATTATAATGGATACGGAAATAGATTACCAATGGAAATAGCAGAAGCCGCTCATTGGTTTTGTTATAAAAGAATGCAGTATTTTTTTACAAACAAGGATTCTGATAAACAAATGTTTCTATTTTCTCTCGAATAAGGTATAATAGAGACAAGTTGAGAGCAAGAAATCAAAGAAAGGACCTTCCTATGAGAAAAAAAAACAATCCGAATGAACTGACCACACGCGAAAAATCGATCCTTGAATTTATCCGTCAGAAGATCTGGGACAGCGGCTTCCCCCCGACTGTCCGCGAGATCGGAGAAGCGGTCGGTCTGCGCTCGACATCCACCGTGCACAATTATCTGAAGCGTCTGGAACTTAAGGGCGCGATCCGCAAGAATCCTGACTCTTCGCGCGCGATCGAAGTCGTGGCCGATACCTGGCGCCGCAAGAAGATGATCCCGATGCCGCTCGTCGGAGCCGTCCGTGCAGGCGAACCGATCACCGCAGATGAACACACGGAGTCCGTCTATCCCCTGCCGGCCGAACTCATCGGCAAGGATAACAACTGCTTCATGCTCATCGTCCGCGGCGACAGCATGATCAATGCAGGCATCCATGAAGGCGACTACCTCATCGTTTCCGAGCAGGATGACGCGCAGGATGGCGACATCGTAGTCGCACTCATTGGCAATGAAGATGCGACCGTCAAGCGCTTCTACAAAGAGGAAGATCACATCCGTCTGCAGCCGGAAAATGATGAGTACCAGCCGATCATTGCCAAAGAAGTCATCATCCGCGGCAAAGTCATCGGCCTCTATCGGCATATGTGAGTTTTTAGTGACTGGTCACTAGTGACTAGGGATTAGGGATTAGGGATTAGGGATTAGGGATTAATTAGAACCTCACATTCTGCTTTTTCCGAAATTAAAAAGGCCATGGAGAATATCGCATTGCGATATTCTCCATGGTCTTTTTTGATGTTTTGATGGAATGAAAATAGGTTGTGGCTGGCTGCTATGCGGGAAACATATCCTAATCCCTAGCTACTAATCCCTAGCTACTTCTTGAATACCAATCCCTAGCCAACTAGCCACCAGCCACCGGTCACTTTACTTCCCAAAGCTCATGCGGGAAACCATCGCTGCGAGCTTGGGTCCGATCTTCGGCACGCCCTGTACGTCTTCCGGCTTTACTGCACGGATGACGACGATGGCTACGAGGTAGACCACGCCGCCGACAGCAATGGAGGCGAGTGTCGAAAGGGTATTGCTGTGGATCAGGGTAAACGCCGCATGATACACACCGAGCACGACTGCGCCCATGATGCCTGCTGCGATGAAAAGCTTCACGGTATGGAGAATATCCATCGTATAGCGTCTGTATTTATAGAGGAAAATCAGATTCAGCGCAGCCGCCACGCCGAAGTCCGCATTCGTCGCCCATGCTGCGCCGAGCACGCCCCACGCCGGGATGGCGGTGAGATTCCAGGAGAGGAAGACCTTCACACACGCCGAAACAACCATGTTCAGGAACGGGATCGCGGTCTTACCCATCCCCTGCAACACGCCTGTCGTGACCTGCTGCACACCGAGCAGAAATACGCCGAAGCTCATGACGGCGATACACGGACCGGCATCGCGGGTCGCGTACAGCATATCGGAGATCGGAGTCGCGATGACACACATCCCGATGAAAGCAGGTATCGTGATGAGATTGGCCAGACGCATCGCCGTGTCTGTACGCATCATGACGACATCATCTTTCTTCTGCGCGATGGCTTCCGAAATGACAGGCACAAGACTGGCCGCCAAAGACGCCGTCACGATAGTCGGCATATTGACGAGCGCCGTCGCCATGCCTGTCAGATAGCCGAAGAGTGTCGTCGCTTCTTCGACAGCAAATCCTGCCACTTCCAGACGACGCGGCACGATCAGCAGATCGATATTCGAAACGATCGGCAGCATGATATTCGCCAAAGAGACCGGAATGGCAAGGACCAGCAGTCTTTTGATGATCGACATCGCACTCTGCGGCTTGATAGAGGTATCCTGCTCAGAGGCCAGCTCCTTACGCCAGTTTCTTGTCATGTAATAGAATCCAATCAGGACAAGGATCCCCATAAAAGCACCCGGTGCTGCCCCCAGCGTAGCACCCGCGGCTCCGAACTCCAGACCATACGGCAACAGGATGACCGCAAAAGCGATCATCGTCACGACACGGACGACCTGCTCTAAGATCTGCGAGACCGCCGTCGGCGTCATCAGCTGCAGCCCTTGGAAATACCCGCGCAGCGTCGCGAGCAGCGTCGCGCAGAAAACCGCCGGAGAGAGGGCCAAGAGCGACCAGTACGCTCTCTGGTCACGCACGATGCCGGTATCGACCAGCCACTGTGCGCCGAAGAAGAGCAGTCCGCTGAAGAGGACTCCCGTCATGATGAGTGCGATCATGGAAATACGGAAGACCTTCTGTCCCCCGAAATAGTCGTTCACCGCATTTCTTTCTGCGACCATAATGGAGATCGCGACCGGCAGTCCCGCAGAAGAAACAGAAAGACAGAGCAGATAGATCGGATATGCCATCTGATACAGTCCGATCCCTTCCCCGCCGAGCAGGCGCGAGAGGTAAATGCGGCTGAAAGCACCGATGAATTTGACAATGATCCCAGCAATGGTCAGGATCAATGCCCCTTGAATAAAAGAATTTTTACGCATGTTTCACCTTTTTGCAACATATGACTCCCTGCGAGATCGACTCTCGCAGGCGTTACTATATAGTCATATCAGATTTAAGCGAAATTGTAAAGGTCAATTCGTTTCATGGTATGTGTTCCGGGACAAAGCTGTGTGAAAGACGTCAGCGAAACAGATCCGGTCACGGTCATTGTTTCCCTGTTTCCCTTTTCAGCTCATCCATAAAGTCAGCCATCCAGTCTGTCATTGTCCCTTTGATAAGTGCCTTATGGATACGGAGCTTGGCTGGAGATCCCGGAAGGAATTTCAGATACGGGAGCCATGTCTTTGGAAGTTTCATCGGATCCCATCCATGCATGAAGCTTTCATCAGCCCAGGTGACAAGGAGGCTGTCCCCCTCGTCGATGATGCTTCCGATCCCCAGATGACGTGCTTTCACACGGATTTCCGAGATACGGAAGAGCTTCTCCGCCGGCTGGCTTGGCGTACCGAAGCGATCGATCACCTCATCGATAAGATCGGTGAGTGTTTTCTCATCTTCGATCGCCGCAAGGCGTCGATAGATCTCCATCTTCTGTTCCTGATTTGCGATATATCCGCTGTCAAGATACGCATCCTGACGGAACTCGATCGTGGTATTCGGCAGCTTCTTCGGTACAGGCCGGTTCTCACGGACGGCGCGCAGTCGCTCCACCGCTTCTTCAAGCATGGAGCAGTATGCCGCGAAGCCGATGCTGGCGATATTACCATGCTGCTCTCTCCCGAGAAGATTTCCGGCACCGCGGATCTCCAGATCCCGCATGGCGACTTTGAAGCCGCTTCCGAGCTCGGTGAATTCACGGATCGTATCCAGTCGTTTTTCTGCCACCTCGGAAAGCACCTTCCCCCGCCGGTAGAAGAACCACGCCCGTGCGATCTTTTCAGAACGACCGACGCGCCCTCGCATCTGATAGATCTGTGAAAGCCCCAGGCGGTCAGCATCATAGACAAGCATGGTATTCGCATTCGGCTGGTCCAGACCATTCTCGATGAGCGTCGTGCAGAGAAGGACATCATACTTTCCCTGATAGAAATCGAGCATGACTTTTTCGAGCTGCCGCCCTTCCATGCGCCCATAGGCGATGCCGATGGTCACATCTTCGGGAAGAATGCTTCGCAAATGGTCAGCCATCGCACCGATCGTTTCGATGCGGTTGTAGACGAAGAACGTCTGACCGCCTCGCTCTTTCTCACGGAGAATGGCATCTTTGACGATATGGTCATCGTACTCCGTCACATACGTCTGGATCGCATGGCGATTCGATGGCGGCGTCGTGATCGTCACCATATCGCGGACGCCGGTGAGACTCATGTGAAGGGTACGAGGGATCGGTGTCGCAGACAGTGTCAGCACATCGATGCCGGATGCCAGAGATTTCCACTTCTCCTTCTGCACGACACCGAAGCGCTGCTCTTCATCGACGACGAGAAGCCCTAGCTTCTTCGGATGCACCTTCTTATTCAGGACCGCATGGGTACCGATGACCACATCCAGCGTGCCGCTTTCCATCTCCTGATAGATGCGGTTCTTTTCCTTGGCTGTCGTGAAACGGTTCAGTACTGCCAGACGGACACCGAAGCTTTCCATCCGTTCCTTGAAATTCTTATAATGCTGCTCCGCGAGGACCGTCGTCGGACAAAGGACAAATGCCTGATAGCCGGACATGATGCATTTGAAGACCGCGCGCATCGCGACTTCCGTCTTGCCAAAGCCCACATCTCCGCATAGGAGCATATCCATCGGCATCGGTTTTTCCATCGCCTTTTTGATGGCATCGATCGCCAGCATCTGATCTGTCGTTTCTACATAGGGGAATGTATCTTCGAATTCACGCTGCTCGGCCGTATCCGGAGCAAAAGCGATCCCCTGCGTGATCTCACGCTTCGCATAGACGGCAAGCAGCTTTTCTGCCAGTTCCTCGATGGACTTTTTCGCCTTCGCCCGCGCCTTCGTCCACGCATTGCTTCCCATGTCATGGAGCTTCGGCGTTTCCCCTTCCGGGCCGATATATTTTTCCAGCGACGAGATCTTTTCGACAGGAAGATAGAGCTTGTCATTGCCCGCATACTGGATCGTGATATAGTCCCTGTGAATACCGGAAAGCTCGATGGTACGGATCCCGAGGTACTTACCGATGCCATGCGTGGCCTGTACGACATAGTCGCCGGGATTCAGATCTGAGAAATAGCGGATCTGCTTCCCCTTCGGACCGGAACGCACGCGGCGCACCTTCTGCTTCCCCAGTACATCTCCCGCTGTAATGACAGCCAGTGTATCATCGGTAAGCTCAAAGCCCTCCGACAGAAGGCCATGGATCAGCGTGACCTTCCCCGCCTCCAGCGTGCGGCTCTGCGGGATATGGAAATCAGAAAACAGGGCAGAAAGCTCCCTTTCCTCCGAGGGGCGGGGTGCGAGAGAGAGGATTTTCCATCCTTTTGCGAGCAGGTTTTTGAGATCCTCCATGAAGATCGGGATCTGCCGCTGGTAGTTCGTCATGGTGTGACCTTGCCATGCCACATCCCGCTCCGTATCAAAGCCTGTCAGTTTTCGCTTGAGCAGAGTGCATACGATTTCCTTATTCTTCGCCTTGCGCGCCTGTCCGATGACCTCTTTCCAGGATAGCGCCGCCTTTTTATGCGCGGCATCCTCCTTGAAGTATCGTTTCAGCGATTCTTCGCACCGCTGCGGTTCATCATAAAAGACAAGCGCCTTCGAAAGGTATGAGAAGACAAGCGCCTCTCCCACGCCCTTACCGTCAAGTGGCAGGAAAACCTGCGACTTTCTGTCTTCGATCGAGCGCTGCGTATCTTCGTCAAAAAGCCGCACGCTGTCGACCTCGTCATCGAAAAGCTCGATGCGGACGGGATGCTCTTCATTGATAGGGAAAATGTCGATGATATCACCGCGCACCGCAAAATGACCGCAGCGCTCGACCTGATCCACCCGTTCATAGCCGGCAGACGTCAGTTTCTCCTGCAAAGCGTCCCATCCGATTTCCTCTCCGCTAGAAACCTGAAATGCACTCTCCTCCAGCTGCGATGGGCTGACCACCTTCTGTGCCGCTTCCACGGCTGTAGCTAGGATAATGCCCTGTCTTCCTGTCAGCATGGCTCCCAACGTCCGCATCCGGTCACGCAACCGCTCCGTACTGGAGAATGTCACCTGAAAGCCAGTCTCTTCGACGAGTGGAAAGGAATAAATAGGCGTCTCCGGCAGGAAGAAAGCGAGGTCTTCTTCCCAGCGGAAAATATCCTTCTGCTCGGGCACAACGACGATGGCCGTCCCGAAAGACTGCATGGCCGCCGAGAGCGCCAGCGCCTTCTGCGAACTTGCGATCCCCGTCAGGACCGTCGGAGAAGAAACGGAATCCATCTCCCAGGAATGAGATAGCCGCGCCGCGCACTCTTTCGCAAGCTGTGGCCCCATCGCGGTATCCATCACAAAAGGCGGAAGCGCTGCCGCAGCAGCACGCACATCTGCGATCATCGGGATCTTTTCAGTCATTCTTCTCCCTCCCAACCATACGCTGTCCGCTTGACCTCTTTCTCTCCATGAAGTGTCCGGATGCGAGATAGGATGGATGTCCCCTGATACATGAAATCCGGGCAGACATCCGCCATCGGGACCAGCACAAAAGGCCGCTCCCAGAAATAGGGATGCGGCAAATGAAGAAATGGGGTATCACTGTGGATGCCGTCACTGTAAATCAGATCCAGATCCAGCGTCCTCGGCCCCCAATGCACGTCTCGGGTGCGTCCGAACTGTTTTTCGACAGACAGCAAAAGCGCCATCAAATCTTCGGCAGGCCCTTCCCAGCTGATCTCCATGACAGCATTCAGAAAGACGGGCTGGTCGGTTTTGCCCCAAGGCAGCGTCTCATAGATGGCAGACTTCTTCTCGATATGAAGCCCCTCTGCCGCCTCGAGCGTTGCGGCCGACTGCCTCAGAATGGCCAGCGAATTCCCCTGATTGGACCCAAGGGAAATGATATATTTTTGATTCATTTTTCTCTCTTTTTGGTCAGTGTCACTGATACATCGTCCAGAATCCCGGGAATGGGAGAACCTGGTTTGTGAACTGTGGTCGTAATCTCATCTACCAGCGGAAAAACAGCGAGAACATCTGCATTGATGACGCCGGCGAGGCGTTCCAGCAGCTTGTAAGGGCCGCCCTCCGCCCGTTCTTTCACCATCTGGTACACCGCTACATAATTCACAGAGTCTTCGAGACAGTCCGTCTCTCCGACCTTGGATAAATCAAGATGCAGCTCCACATCGATATAAAAACGCTGTCCTAATTTCGTCTCCTCCGGCTCATCACCGTGATAGCCAAAAAAGGCCATGCGAGTCAGTTTGATCGTATCCATGCGTATCCCTCATTCGTTATAAAAGATCAATGCCCAGCAGCAGAAGCCTCACGCCCTCCCCGGGAGCGATGCCCAAGGAAAACCGTTAGCTCCCGGCGGACAGTACTTCGATCGCCTTCTGATAGACGGAGTCGGTGGAGGGATCGAAAGGAAATCCTGTCTGCGAGACTTCAATATCCGGATGGATGCCCACCTTGTCGATCGTCTTCCCAGAAGGCGTCCGATACTCTGCGATAGAGATCTTGAGTGCCTTCTGCTCGCCGGCGTCAAAGACCGCCTGCACCGTCCCTTTGCCATAGGAATTTTCCCCAATGATGGTTCCTTCCTGTTTATCCTGCACCGCACCGGCCAGGATCTCAGAAGCACTGGCACTATTCTTATCGATCAGGACAACCATCGGCAATGGATCTTCTATTCCCTCGATATCATAGGACTCTGACTCGCCATTCTTGGTGTGATAGCTCACGACCGTTCCCTTGGTGAGTATCTGATTCGCCACATCAGTTACTGCATAGATCATCCCGCCCGGATTCATGCGAACGTCAATGATCAGTTTCTTAGCTCCGGTGATCTTCAAAGAAGCGAGCTGGTCACGGAAATCATCGGCGGTGTGCTTCCCGAAGGAGAAAATATGAATGTAGCCAATATCGTCACCGGCCATCGCACTCTGCACCGTCGGCATGGAGATC
>ERZ1031798.447-NODE-447-length-11237-cov-4.507959_pt1 | contig 11237 bp, 7 predicted proteins | sample MGYA00517882_ERZ1031798 | MGnify/ENA primary metagenome ERZ1031798 (study PRJEB33719, sample SAMN04261244) | wastewater metagenome | biome: rural village; feature: human; material: feces | host: Homo sapiens | place: El Salvador | collected 2013-01-07 ...
TGTTGTAACCCCTCTTTGGTATCTGCAGGGAGCAGATGTTTATAGATGTCGCAGAAAAAGTTGAACATGATTCTGCAATGGTTGTTCAAACCGTCCTTGTAATCGTCCAATCCTGCTGCCACTTCAGCAAAGTTGAGGCGGATGGTAAGATAGGTATTATGTTCTGGGGTTGGATTCTTGCCGATGTAGAGATTACCAAACAATTCTTCAAACTTGTCCTTCTTGTTGATGTCGTAGTAATTCTCAAGCATCGAGAGGGTGAGAGTCTTGCCAAAACGTCGAGGACGGATGAAGAAGAAGTACCTATTGGACTCCTCTATTTTTTCAATAAAAGGAGTCTTGTCAACATAGTAATAATCTTCCTTGATGATATCCTCAAAGTTTTGCATGCCGTAAGGTATGCGTTTGCGATAGATTCGCTTGGGTCTTTCTGTTATTGTCATATTCTTGCAGTCTTGATTTGTTGTGGCTTTTTGTCCTGTCTTGGATGCCAAGCTTTTATTTGTCGGCAAAGTTACAAAAAAATCGTTGAAAAGCAAATATTTAAAGTGAAGAATCTATAAAAGAAGTAGTATTCTGTAGTGTTCTTTCCTCATGGGTGGCTTTCAAGCGGTGGCAGTTCTCAAATTCTGATGTTCTTTTACCAAATGTTGCAGTGATTACTCCTTGTTTTCGCTTACTTTTGCAAGCAATAACTAAAACAAATTCTGGTTAATATAATTATGAGGAGAAAACTACTGTATGTGGCATTGCTGATGCTAGGAATGTCAGGTGTGTCGGCACATCATATCGCAGCTCAAAATGCCTCATCTTCTTATATGGAGCATTTGGATCGAGGTGTTGTGGCTTTGCCTGCGCAAGGTCAAGGCATCTTCGTGAGTTGGCGTATGCTGGGCACCGATAGCAAGGACGTTTGCTTTGATGTGGAACGAGACGGCAAGGTCATCGCTTCCCATATCAAGGCTACCAACTATACCGATAAGGATGGCTCTTCTTCCCATACTTACCGCATCATAGCCTATCAGCAGATGCCCAAGGCGGATGGAGTCGCCCCTCGTGAGGTGTCGCAGAAAGTGAAACCTTGGGCAGATCTCTACAAGTCGCTGCCTATCGACCGCCCAAAGGGAGGAACGACTCCCGACGGTCGCTCCTATACCTATACCCCGAATGATTGTAGCGTGGGAGATGTGGATGGAGATGGTGAGTATGAAATCATCCTGAAATGGGATCCTTCCAATTCGCACGACAACTCGCACAACGGTTATTCGGGTGATGTCATCTTTGATTGCTACAAACTGAACGGCAAGAAACTATGGCGCATCAACTTGGGGAAGAACATCCGTGCCGGTGCCCACTATACCCAGTTCCTCGTCTATGACTTCGATGGCGATGGCAAGGCTGAGATGATCTGCAAGACATCGGCGGGTAGCGTGGATGGCAAGGGTAAGTTTGTGAGCCAAGCTGCCACCGATGCTGATATCCTGTCGATAGACAACAAGGCGGATTACCGCAACGAGGCAGGACGAGTCCAGACAGGACCAGAACTGCTCACGGTCTTCAATGGCAAGACGGGACAGGCGATACATACGATATGGTACAATCCCAACCGTGCTTTCGGAGTGGGCAGGCAAGTGGCTGAAGGCGAATCCTTGAAAGATGGATTCCCGGCTTATTCCTCTGTTTGGGGTGACAAGGGCAACTATGGCAACCGTGGTGAGCGATACCTGGCAGGCGTGGCTTTCCTCGATGGCAAAGATCATTTGCCGAGTGCCGTAATGTGCCGTGGCTACTATACTCGCTCATATCTCTGGGCAGTCGATTTCGATGGAAAACAGTTGAAGACCAAGTGGCTCCATGCCTCTACGACTTCTGGCACGGCTTATGCCCAGGGAGCGCATAGCTTGGCAGTTGGCGATGTGGATGGTGATGGATGTGACGAAATCACCTACGGCTCGGCTGCCATCAACAATGATGGAACCTTGCTCTATTCCACTGGCTTGGGACATGGCGACGCGCAACATCTAGGCGACCTCGATCCCGACCGACCGGGCTTGGAATACTTCATGGTACATGAGGAATATCCATACGGATCAGACTTGCGTGATGCCAAGACGGGCGAAATCCTCTATCGTACGCTCGATAGGGATGATACGGGCAGAGGACTTGCCGCCGACATCGATGCCAACCATCGTGGTTATGAGATGTGGAGTTCGGACAATCCAAAGGTAAGAGACTGCAAGGGCAACGTCATCGTAGAAGCCAAAGACGCTTGGAAGAAACGCTCTGGCGAAAAGAAAAAGAAGCAAGCGCCTCAACAGGGCGATTGGAATAGCAATGAGAAGACGACCTTCCGTGCTGTTTCTCCGATGCCAGCGATGAACTTCCGTATCTATTGGGATGGTGACTTGCAAGACGAACTCTTGGCAAACGGTCGTGCCCCTCATTTCCCTCCCTACATCCAGAAATGGAATGGAAAGGAGGCGGTGGCGCTGCCTTTGAGCAATGGCAAGCAACTTTTTGAGATGGGACACTCTGTGAGTTGCAACTGGACGAAGGCAACGCCTAATCTGCAAGCCGACCTCTTCGGCGATTGGCGTGAGGAGGTCATCTACTGGGATGAGAGCGATGCCTCCCATCTGAACATCTTCACCACCAATATCCCGACAGATTATCGTGTACCTACCTTGATGCACGACCATATCTATCGCATGGGGGTGGCTTGGCAGAATGTGGGCTACAATCAGCCTCCGCATCTCGGATATTATCTCCCAGACAAGGCGGAGAAAGTAAGTGGAGAGTGAAGAATCTTCTGTGAAAAATGAAGAATGTTTCCCTCTTATATATAATAAGGTGTAAATGAATGAAACAATGAAACGAATATTATTTGGAATAGCTTTGATGGCTGCTGCGACAACAACTTTCGCACAGTCTAACGATAAGACAAAACAAGTGGCTGGTCCTATGGAGGATGTCAACCATGTGATAGACAACACTGTGGATAGTCTCAACAAGGCGATGACGGCTCGTATCACCCCAGGAACGAGCCGCAAGGGCAACAACCCTGTGCTTTTCTTGATAGGCAACTCTACCATGCGCAATGGTACCCTCGGCAATGGCAACAATGGTCAGTGGGGTTGGGGATACTATGAGCATGAGTTCTTCGATGAGAACAAGATAACCGTAGAGAACCAAGCCCTCGGTGGCATGAGCAGCCGTACCTTCTATAATCGTCTTTGGCCTGATGTGCGCAAGGGCATCAAGAAGGGCGACTGGGTCATCATCTCTATCGGTCATAACGACAATGGTCCTTACGATAGCGGTCGTGCCCGTGCCAGCATCCCTGGCATTGGCAAGGATTCCCTCAACGTCACTATCAAGGAGACGGGAGTGAAGGAGACCGTCTATACCTACGGTGAGTACATGCGTAAGTATATCAACGATTGCAAGGCGCTCGGCGCACATCCTATCTTGATGTCGTTGACTCCTCGTGATGCTTACGATGAGAACGATAAGATCGTGAGAGTTAACAAGACTTTCGGCTTGTGGGCAAAGCAGGTGGCTGAGCAAGAGGGCGTGCCATTCGTTGACCTAAATGAGATTTCCGCAGCCAAGCTCGATATCTATGGTCACTGGAAGGAGAAGTATCACTTCTTCACCGACCATATCCATACCTCTCGCTTCGGTGCGATGATGAATGCTCGTTCGGCAGCAGAGGGTATCGCTGAGAGCAAAGACCCTAATCTCGCTCCACTTAAGGCGATGATGATCAATGTGGCTTTGCCTGTGGAGAACTTCAAGCGTGAGCCTGGCAAGCCTGTTGTCTTCTTGACTGGTGACAGCACGGTGAAGAATGCCGACAAAGACAAGGATGGTATGTGGGGCTGGGGCTCTCAGGCTTATACCGTCTTCGACCAGAAGAAGATAACTTGTGTGAATGCTGCCAAGGCAGGTCGCAGTTCTCGTTCTTACCTCAACGAGGGCAGATGGGAGAAGGTGTATAACAGTCTTCAGCCGGGCGACTATGTGCTCATCGAGTTTGGTCATAACGACATCTGTTCTCTGACCGACAAGAAGATGCGTGGCTCCATCCCTTGTGCCAAGGACACCTGCCACGTCTATCAGATGGAGGAGAACAAGCAGTATGAGGTGGTATATTCTTTCGGATGGTATCTGAAGAAGTTCATCCAGGATGTTCGTGAGAAGGGTGCCATTCCTATCCTCGTTTCCCTCACTCCTCGCAACGAGTGGCCTAAGGGCAAGATAGAGCGCAGAAATGACACCTACGGCAAGTGGTATCGTGAGGTGGTGGCAGAGACTGGCGTTGCCTTCCTCGACCTTCACAACATCTCTGGTGATGCGCTCGACAAGATAGGTCAGAAGAAAGCCAAGGCTTACTATAACCACGACCATACTCACACTTCACTCAAGGGTGCGCAACTCAATGCCAAGAGCGTGGCTAAGGGCTTGAAGAAGATGAAGAGTCCTTTGGCTAAGTATTTGAAGTAAAAGTTGATAAAGATGAAACACAAGTATCTTTTGATGGCAAGTTGGCTACTGATGTCGCTGCCTATATCGGCTCAAACCATCCAGTTGGATTTGAGCAAGGCTCAGAACGTGAAGTCGAATGCACCTTTCACTCGCAACATCGAGGTGCCGGATGGCAACTATAAGGTGACCGTGGTATTAGGCTCCAAGAAGAAAGCAGGCAATACCGTGGTGCGTGCTGAGAACCGCCGACTGATGGTGGACGAGGTGGCTACGAAGAAAGGACAGTTTAAGACCGTCGAGTTCGTGGTCAACAAGCGTACGCCTGAAATCGAAAAAGGCAAGAGAGTGAAAGTAAAGGATCGTGAGAAAAACTATAATACCTGGGACAACGCCATCAACCTGGAGTTTACGGGGGCAGCTCCTGCCGTGAAGGAGGTGAAGATAGAGCGTGACACGACCGCTACTACCATCTTCCTCTGTGGAAACTCCACCGTAGTCGATCAACCCTACGAGCCTTGGGCTAGTTGGGGACAGATGATACCTCGCTGGTTTGGTCCTGAGGTCGCCATCTCCAACAATGCAGAGAGCGGTTTGACGGCTGCCTCTTTCTTGGGTTCCTATCGCTTGGACAAGATTCTGACGATGATGAAGAAGGGCGACTATGTCATCTGCGAGTTCGGTCATAACGACCAGAAGGAGAAGATGGCGGGCGCTGGTGCTTGGTACAACTTCTCTTATAACCTCAAAGTCTTTATAGATAAGGTACGTGCGAAGGGAGGCAACATCATCTTCGTGACTCCTACCCAGCGCCGCCTTTTTGATGATGCTACCCATAGCAAGATACAGGAGACGCACGGCGATTATCCTGATGCCATGCGTGCCGTGGCTAAGCGAGAGGGAGTGCCAGTCATCGAGTTGCATGACATGACCCGCACTTTCTTCGAGACCTTGGGATATGAGAACAGCAAGAAGGCTTTGGTGCATTATCCTGCCAACACCTTCCCAGGACAAGACAAGCCGCTCGCCGACAATACCCACTTCAATCCATACGGCGCCTACGAAATCGCCAAGATGGTGGTGATGGGGATGAAGCAACTTAACTTGCCTATCGTGAAATACTTGCGCTCCGACTGGAAGGACTTCAATCCAGCGCAGCCTGATGACTATAACAAGTTTGTTTGGTACTATTCTGTTCAGCAGGATGTGACGAAGCCAGACGGAAACTAAATATAAATGATAAATTATAAATGATAAATTATAAATTATTTGCAACGCTCTTGTTGGCAGCGACTTCGATGTCTCTGTCGGCAACTGAGCGTGATACCATTTGTATCGACAACGGATGGATGTTCCATTGTGGTGACATCTCGGAGGTATCTCAGTTGAAGTCTGCGATGCAGGCTCAGGGTGAGGCGGTCAATCTGCCTCACGACTTCCAAATCTCACAAGACTGGGTGGCTCCTGATGCCAGCGAGCGACCCGACAACAGTGATGCGGGCAGCAATGTGCGCAGCCGTTTGAGTCCTCGTGGATTCAAGGAGATGGGCATCGGTTGGTATCGCTATGAACTGACTCCGAAGGAGGAATGGAAGGGCAAGCGCATCGTGCTCGACTTCCAAGGCATTATGCTGGTGGGAGATGTCTATCTCAATGGACAGCGCATCGGGGGCACCGACTATGGCTACCTCGGAATGGATGCCGATATTTCCAAACTCTTGAAGTATGGACAGGTGAACGAGATTGCGGTGAAGGCGGATACTCGCAACCCCAACAACTCTCGTTGGTACACGGGTGCCGGTCTCTATCGTGATGTCAACCTCATCATCACCGACTCCAAGTTGTACTTCCCTCGTCATCCTCTCTTCATCCGTACCGTCAACAACCAACAGGTGAATATCCGTGCGGAGATTGTCAATCAACTGAAAATCGACAAGGCGGCATCGGCTGCTATCGGGAAGGATGGTAATCATTCCGTGATTCCTGTGGAGGTTCGCATCCTTGATGCGGATGGCAAGGTGGTGGCTCAGCAGAAGAGCGACCTTGCCTTCAATGCCCAATGGCGTGACCGTGAATATGAGTTGCCTAGCATCTCGCTTCCGAATGCTCATCTCTGGTCGTGCGATACACCTTATTTATATACGGCAGAGGTGACGCTCTATGATCATCAAGGCAATGTGGCTGACCAAATCAAGGAGCAGTTTGGTGTGCGCACCATCGAATATACGCCAAGCCAGGGCTTGCTCGTCAATGGCAAGAAGGTATTGCTGAAGGGCTATGCCAACCATCATACCTTGGGAGCACTCGGTGCTGCGGCTTATCCGCGTGCCATCGAGAAGCGATTGAAGTTGATGAAGGAGTTCGGCATGAACCATGTGCGTACTTCTCATAACCCTTATAGCGAGGACTTCCTCAAGCTCTGCGACCGTCTTGGTATCTTGGTGGTCGATGAACTTTATGACAAGTGGCTCACCCAGTATGCCGGTGGAAAGGTGGAGTGGGAAAGCCTTTGGCAGAAGAACATCCCAGAGTGGGTGACTCGTGACCGCAACCATCCTTCTGTCGTGCTCTGGAGCTTGGGCAATGAGTTGCAGCAGTATGCCAACTTGCCTTTCAACGACTGGGGCGTGACGGCATACAAACTTCAGAAGGAACTGCTTCATCGTTATGATGATACTCGTCTCACGACCGTGGCGATGCACCCTCGCTATCGCAATCTGGAGACCAACGACATTCCTGCCGACTTGGCGGTGGCTACGGAGGTCAACTCCTACAACTATCGCTATATGTACTTCCCTGGCGATATGCAGCGTTATCCAGAGAAGACCTTCTATCAGAGTGAGGCAAGTACGGCTGCGATGGGACCTAACTTCTATGAGATGGATAGGGACAAGGTGATCGGTTTGGCTTATTGGGGTGCCATCGACTATCTCGGCGAGAGCATGGGATGGCCTGTGAAGGGTTGGAACCAAGGTGTGTTCGACATCTCCTTGCAGCCAAAGCCGGATGCTTACTTCGTGAAGAGCATGTTCTCGGAGGAGCCTACCGTGCATATCGGTGTCATCGAGAAGGGTGGCGGCAATGTGCAGTGGAATGGTATCAATGTCGGTGTCGGCAAACTGTCGGAGAACTGGAACCGTGAGCAGAGCGAGAAGATTTCGCTCTATACTTATACCAATGGTGACGAGGTGGAGCTGTTCTTGAATGGCAAGAGCCTCGGTGTGAAGAAGAATTCCGAAGACCCTAAGCAGCGTGCTCGCATCAAGTGGGATGGCATCGAATATGCACCTGGCACCTTGGTGGCTGTGGCTAAGAAGAATGGCAAGGTGGTGGCTCGCCATCAGATAGAGACCACGGGCGAGGCAGTCGCTCTCAAACTCGTTCCTGATGCTGAGACATGGCATGCCGATGGACAAGACTTGATGCACGTTCGTGTCTATGCCGTCGATAAGAAGGGCAGGAGAGTGGTGAATCCGAAAGACCAGAATGCCTTCGCCAAGTTGCAGTTCTCTGTGAAGGGAGGTGCCGACATCGTGGCTGTTGACAACGGTGATATGGCTTCGGGTGAGTTGGCTACTTCTGGCAAGCAACTCTCGAAGACAGCCGAGCGTAGTCTCTTCATGGGTTCTGCCTTGGTCATCTTGCGTTCGCAGACCGATGCTTCCAAGGTGGAACTGACGGTGACGAATGGCAAGGCGAAGAAGACAGTGAAGTTGGAAACGAAATAAAAAGAGTGCAAGGCGGCAGATTGATTTCTGCTCGTCTTGCACTCTTGCTTTACTTGATGACCTTGTCAGTGATGATCTTCCCGTTGGCTAAGGTAGTCTTTCTGATATTGACTCCTTTGGTGGAAGTCGCTAGCTTGGTGCCGTTCAGCGAGAAATACTCCACACGGGCGATGGCGGAGTGGCTGCTATTGCCGTCAGCCAAGGTCTCTTCGATGCCAGTCGTCTTTACGCTCGGATAATACTCGTCGATTGATTCGATGGCATCCTTGTTCTCTTCCTTCATGATGTTCTCCACCAGAGAGTTGGCATACACCTCGATGTTGGTGTAATAGCCCTTGGCATCTAGCGAGTAGGTAAGGGCATCGCTGGCATCGTTAGGGCTCAGCCCATTGGCTTTCTCCCATTCGTCAGGGATTCCATCTTTGTCGGAGTCGAAACCTGAAGGACGGCTGCCCTTGCCAAAGTTGGTTTCCGTATAACCATTCACATCAGATACGAGGTCGATGATACCATCCGACTTGGTGACGCTTCCCTTGTAGGTAGCTGTTCCAGTCTTCGTTTCTTTCACGTATCGGGCATCCACCTCGTCACGATAGAGCGATGCTCCCACGTATGCCAATACCTTATTATATGCTTGTTCGGCAGAGTGGGTGGTCACCTCGCCCTTTGGAGCCGGACTGTCCATCTTGATTTTTACACAAGATACGCCATCGATGGTGACGTGGTTGACAGCATCGCCATAGTAGTTGTGGGTATCAGCTGAATATTTCTCACCATCGAGTTCGTGGGTTCCCTTGTCGTAGGAGATACCATTCCAGTCCTTGTTCTTGGTCACCTTTCCTGCGGTGGTCTCCGTCGTATTGCCATTGATATAGTAACGGCTCGTCATATTGTATAGTTCGGGATGATTCTTGTCGGAGTTGCCGCTTGTTGCCACGGTCACGAGGGTGATGCGCTCTTGGTTTCCTCGTTCCTTGCCGTTGCTTACATCTACCTTGATACCATTTTGGGTTGTCTCCTTCAGCTTCTTGCTAGGACCCGCCTTGTAATAGTTGTTGACGATATTGATTTGTCCACCGCCAGGACCGCCATAGCAAGTACCTTGGGCATTGTACATCACGCAGTTGCGGAAATCCACATTCTCAGCTTGCACTGGGTTCTTCCACTGGTAGGTCTTGTAATCATAGTTGCTGGTATATCCTGTCCAACTATATCGAGCACCGCAGAAGCGAGGACCACGGTTCATCACGTGGGCGATGAAGTTGTGGTGGAAACTAGCTAGCTTGCCTCCCCAAATGCCGCCGTAGCCGTGTGCTCCTTTGCTGTGTCCAGGGTTGGTGAGGCTTTCGGCTATCGTACACCACTGCATGGTGAAATTGTTGTTGTCATAGAATGAAGCCACCTCGTCGATGCTCCAACTGAAGGAGCAGTGGTCGAAGATGATGCCCGTCTTGTTGCGTTGCCAAGTGGCATCGGCGCCATCATTGATGTCTTTCTCTTGACCACGACGGAAACGGATGAATCGGATGATGCAGTTGCTCTCAGGACGAATAGTGTAATATCGGAGGGTGATGCCCGGTGATGGGGCGGTCTGTCCGAGAATGGTGGTGTTGGCACCGATGGTGAGGTCGCTTGCCAAAGGAATCACGCCCGATACATCGAAGACTACGATTTTCTTCTTGCTGCCATTGACGGCGGCACGGAAGGAACCAGTTCCCTTGTCGTTGAGATTGGTGACGTGGATGATTTCGCCACCTCTTCCTCCAGTCACATATCTGCCGTGACCTTCTGCTCCTGGAAATGCCGGTGCTTGTGCGTTGGTTGTCATGCAGAGAAGCGAGGCAGCCAAGGATGCGAGTAGTTGTTTGTTCATTTGCTAGTTGTAGTTTGTTGTTTTTATTGTTGATACGATTGCGATAAGATCGCCTATTTGTTGGCAAAGTTACATTTATTCTTTCGTATCACCAAATGTTTCTTAGTGAAATCATATCATTGTTTCGTTATTTTAATTTTTTTATGAAGAAATGTTTGGTGGATTAAGAAAAAGTTGCTACCTTTGCACTCGATAAAACATCAAGAGTTGCCCAGTTGTGGCACACCAACCGAGTTTCGCATAGAGATAACCACGGTGGTAAAAGGATGCGTAAGTGTTTAACAACTTAAAATAATTATCTTTATGAATACAAATTCAAACAATTCAAAGAGTGTGAATGATGCTGTCAATGCACAGCGTGTAGGTAATGCTGTCAATTCACAGCGTGTAGGTAACGAGCATAACAATGATGCTCAGGTAAGAATCGCTCATTATGCCGCTCGCTTTGCCGAGTATGATGATGAGGAGTTGCAGGCGACTGTTGCCCATGAGCGCAAGGTGCGTGGCTGGGTCTCAGAGCGCAGCTACTTCTTGGCGGCGTTGAGAGAGGAGTGCGAGAAGCGCCACCTTGATTATTGCTGGTAAGGGTTAAGTCTTCGACGCATGATGCAGTTTGCTTCTGAATTTACTGAAGAAAAGATTGTCGCACAACTTGCGCGACAATTGAGCTGGTCGCATTTTGTAGAGGTATTGCCCATTAAAGATTCTCTAGCACGCGAATTTTATCTAACCTTGTCTGCTACGAATAGATGGAGCAGGAATAAAGGTTGCGCAATATATGACAGAGTTGCCACCAAGGGATGTTTTGATTCAGCAGATTCGAAAGTCCATGGAGATAGCCAAAGGTTTGGGCAAGTCTTAAACTTTGTCATTTTGCATCAAAATTATTTCGCAGTCTCAATTATTTTTCGTACTTTTGCCCTCGAAAGGGAGGCGAGGGCTAGCGCCTTTGCCGCCCGATAAACAGAATGTTTAACAATTAAAATATAAAATAAGAAACAGAAAGAACAATTATTTAGACTTTTAAAGTCTTGATATATAAAGCGTTTACGAAATTCGGAATACTCTCGAAATTTGGCGATAGACAGAAGTACAGCCGAGATTAAGTGAACGCCTGCGCTATAGCGTGGGCGGAACTTATCGGTTTTACG
>ERZ1031798.456-NODE-456-length-11106-cov-12.931318_pt1 | contig 11106 bp, 7 predicted proteins | sample MGYA00517882_ERZ1031798 | MGnify/ENA primary metagenome ERZ1031798 (study PRJEB33719, sample SAMN04261244) | wastewater metagenome | biome: rural village; feature: human; material: feces | host: Homo sapiens | place: El Salvador | collected 2013-01-07 ...
AAAACAGCAATCTAAATCTCTAGAATCAATTTTTATTTTGTAACAAGTTTTTACTTTTTGTACGATATTTGCATGGTGGACACGAACAACCAGCAGATTGAGTATGAGCTGTGGGTCCCGCTTCGCGGAACCAATGTAGGGTGGGGAGTATTTGCTTATCCCACAGCTGCGCTCCTTCGGAGCTTGCAGTGGGTTTCTGATGGATACGTGTCCCCTCGGGACACGGCGCTGATGTCTTCATGTCTAAAAAATCATGTCTTCATGTCTTCTTGTCAAAAACATCCACGTCTAACCGTCTATATTACGTCGGTTTACGACATAATTTAGAAAAATAGTGACAAAAAAGGCTTGTCTCTCACTTGTTTTAGGTAATTTTGCAGTTTACTATAAATTATTGTGAACAAACAAGACAGCAATGAGTCTGACAAGTATAATAAGAGGAGCGTTCATACCACGACAGCATAAGCTGGAACGCCATTTCACACAACCCGAGCAACTGCAACACGACGTGCTGCAGCATCTGCTCGACGCTGCAGCCGACACCGAGTATGGCAGAAACCATCTCTTCGGCACAACGAAGACATACGACGACTTCGTGCGAAACGTACCCGTCAACACCTACGAGGAGCTGAAGGCCGACATCGACCGTATGCGCCACGGCGAACCTGACGTGCTGTGGCCCGGCGTGGTAAGATGGTACGCCAAGTCGTCAGGCACCACCAACGACAAGAGCAAGTTCATTCCCGTGTCGCAGGAGGGTCTGAAGGACATACACTACAAGGGCGGCACGGACGTCGTGGCGCTCTACCTGCAGAACAATCCCAAGAGCCGAATGTTCGACGGAAAGGGACTGATACTCGGCGGATCGCATTCGCCCAACTACAACGTGGCGGAGTCGCTCGTCGGCGACCTCAGCGCCATCCTCATCGAGAACATCAATCCGCTCGTCAATCTTGTCCGAGTGCCGAAGAAGCAGACAGCCCTGCTCTCCGACTTCGAGGTGAAGCGCGACCGCATAGCGCACGAATGCCTCAAGAAGAACGTCACCAACCTCTCCGGCGTCCCCTCATGGATGCTCAGCGTGTTGGTGCGCGTACTCGAGATTTCTGGCAAGGAGCACATCAACGATGTATGGCCCAACCTGGAAGTGTTCTTCCACGGAGGCATCGCCTTCACGCCCTACCGCTCTCAGTATGAGCGCATCATAACAAGCGACAAGATGCACTACATGGAGACGTATAACGCCTCCGAGGGATTCTTTGGCATACAGAACGACCCCACCGACCCGTCCATGCTGCTCATGCTCGACTACGGCGTCTTCTATGAGTTTATGCCGATGGACGAGTTCGGCACGGACAATCCCACCGTCGTACCCCTTGAGGGCGTGGAGGTTGGCAAGAACTACGCCATGCTCATCTCCACCTCGTGCGGACTCTGGCGCTACATGATCGGCGATACGGTGAAGTTCACGTCCGTCAAGCCATACAAGTTTGTCATCACAGGACGCACCAAATACTTCATCAACGCCTTTGGTGAGGAGCTTATCCAGGACAACGCCGAGAAGGGACTGGCTTACGCCTGTCAGCAGACGGGAGCCGAGGTGAGGGAATATACAGCCGCGCCTGTGTTTATGGACCAGAACGCGAAGTGCCGCCACCAGTGGCTCATCGAGTTCGCCAAGGAACCTGCCGACCTCAACGCCTTCGCCGACATCCTCGACAAGCGCCTGCAGGAGATCAACTCCGACTACGAGGCAAAGCGATTCCACGACATCACCCTGCAGCACCTCGAGATAGTGAAGGCACGTCAGGGACTCTTCGACGACTGGCTCCGCTCAAAGGGCAAGCTCGGAGGACAGCACAAGATTCCACGCCTCTCCAACAACCGCGCCAACATAGACGAAATGCTGGAGATGAACGCACAGTAAGAGACATATATCACAGTTATATGAATATATTCAAGATTATATCACATGGCCTCGTATTGCTCCTCGCCCTCCTCGTCGCTTCCTGCGCACGAATGGGACGACCCGACGGAGGATGGTATGACGAGACGCCGCCCAGCGTCATCGGAGCCACACCCGGCGACGGCAGCGTGAACGCCAAGGCAAAGAAGATAAACATCTTCTTCGACGAATTCATCAAGCTGGAGAACGCGTCGGAGAAGGTGGTGGTGTCGCCGCCGCAGCTGGAACAGCCTGAGATAAAGGCTACAGGAAAGCGCATCAGCGTGGAACTGAAGGACTCGCTGAAGGCCAACACCACCTACACCGTGGACTTCTCAGACGCTATCAGCGACAACAACGAGGGCAATCCGCTCGGCAACTACACCTACAGCTTCTCCACAGGAGAGGAGATTGACACGCTGGAGGTGTCGGGATACGTGGTGCAGGCAGAAAACCTCGAACCTGTGAAGGGAATACTCGTGGGTCTGTACGCTGAAATGGCAGACTCGGCGTTCCTCAAGATGCCGATGCTGCGCGTGGCACGAGCCGACTCGCGCGGACACTTCGTCATCCGTGGCGTGGCACCGGGCACGTACCGCATATACGCCCTCAACGACATGGACGGCAACTACTGCTTCTCGCAGAAGAGCGAACAGATAGCCTTCTCGCAAGACACCATACGTCCCTCGTTCACGGACGCCGTCAGACAGGATACCGTATGGCTCGACTCGCTCCACATCAAGGACATCACGCGTAAGGGATACACCCGCTTCACGCCGGACGACATCGTGCTGAGAGCGTTCAACGAAACTCTGACAGACCGTATGTTCCTCAAGGCGGAAAGAAGCGAAGCCAACCGCTTCTCGCTCTTTTATAGCTACGGGTCTGACCAGTTGCCAGTGCTTAAAGGGCTGAACTTCAACGAGAAAGACGCATTTATCATTGAACCGTCGGAGAAGGGCGACACCATAACCTACTGGCTTCGCGACACCACGCTCGTCAATCAGGACACGCTGGACGTGGCCCTTACGTACCTTGCCACCGACACGCTCGGCGTGCTACGCACCCAGCACGACACGCTGCAGATACTCTCAAAGCAGCCTTACGCCAAGCGCATGAAGCAGGCGCAGAAGGACTATGAGGAATGGAAGAAGCAGGAGGACAAGAAAAAGAAGAAGGGCGAGCCTTACGACTCCATAATGCCGATGCCGTGCCTCGAGCCGAAGCTCTCGGCAGAGTCGTCACTCGACCCCGACCGCAACATACGGTTCGACTTTGATACGCCGCTGGCAAGCGTCGATACGTCCAAGATTCACCTCTATGCCAAGCACGACACGCTGTGGTATACAGCCAACCTGCGCTTCGAACCCGTCATGCAGAAGCTGTCAACCGACTCTGTACCCGTGCCTTCCATGCGCAGCTATGTGTTCCGTGCAGAATGGCGTCCTGGCATCGAATACAGCTTAGAGGTTGACTCTGCTGCCTTTACCGACATTTACGGCACCGTGTCGCGAAGCATAAAGCGCGGCATAAAGGTCAGACAGCTCGACGAATACGGCACGCTGCTGCTCAACCTTCGTGGCATGCAGGGCAAGAGGGCAGTGGTGGAGCTGCTCTCGGCGCAAGGTGCACCGTTGAAGAGAGTGGTCACCGAAGACGGCACGGCACAGTTCTTCTACATCAAGCCCGGCAAGTATTACGCCCGCCTTTTCGTGGATGCCAACCGTAACGGCATCTGGGACACCGGCAACTACAGCCTGAATCAGCAACCGGAGGAGATGTATTACTATCCGGAAGAGATGGAATGCAAGGCGAAGTGGGACATCACGCTCGACTGGGACCCCACCGCACGTCCGCTTAACGAGCAGAAACCAGCTGCCATAACCAAGCAGAAGGCGGAACAGCAGAAGAAGATTGCCAAACGCAATATGGAAAGGGCGAAGAAGATGGGCATCGTTTATCCCTTCTAACCCAAATATAAACAAGAAAAACAACTAAAGCTATGAAAAGACTCAGAAACGTAATTATCGCCGTCATCCTGCTCCTCGCGGCAGGCGTGACACAGTCTGCTGCACAATGCAAGTTCAGGAACACAGCATTCAAGTCGGGCGAATACCTATCATACAACCTCTACTTCAACTGGAAGTTCGTATGGATGAAGGTGGGCAACGCGTCGATGTCGACAGTGGAGAGCAAGTATCACGGCAAGCCCGCATACCGCTCCTCGCTCATCACACGCTCCTCGTCAAACGCCGACAAGTTCTTCGTGATGCGCGATACGCTGCTCTGCTACAACTCGTTGCAGATGGAGCCGCTCTACTTCCGTAAGGGAGCACGCGAGGGCGACCGATACACCGTGGACGAGGCTTTCTTCTCATATCCCGGTGGAAAGACCCACCTGAAGCAGCATCAGCAGAAGAACAACGGCACACACGTGTGGCACGAGTCGAAGCCCACGGAGTGTACCTTCGACATGCTGAGCATCTTCCTCAGAGCACGCTCGTTCAATCCCGAAGGATGGAAGAAGGGCAACCGCATCCATTTCCCCATCACCGACGGCACAAAGGTTATTCCTGCCGTGCTCGAATATAAGGGAAAGACCACGGTGAAGGCGGACAACGGACACAAATACCGCTGCCTCCAGCTCTCTTACATCGAGAATGAGAACGGCAAGTATAAGGAAATCGTGCGCTTCTACGTCACCGACGACGCCAACCACGTGCCGGTACGTCTGGATATGTTCCTGCGTTTCGGATCAGCCAAGGCGTTCCTCGTGGGAATGAAGGGCGTGAAAGGTCCTATCACGTCCATCGTGAAGTAAGCAACTATACATTATTATATTATATGCAAAAGCAAAGTCACCATATAATATACCGTAAGTTCGTCGCTGCCGTGACCGTTATGGCTGTCATGGCAGCGGCCTTGACGCTTACCACTTCGTGCGACAACCTGCCGTTCGGAGCAAACGGCAAGGCTGGTCAGAAGAAGAAGTTCACCAATGAGGTGATGTTGCGCTATTCGCCCGTGAAAGACCAGGGCATCAGCCCACTCTGCTGGATGTACGCCATGCTTGCCACCATCGAGACTGAGCACATCATGATGGGCGACTCCGTGAACCTCTCTGCCGACTACGTAGCGCGAAACTTCCTCTCCGAGCAGGCACGATGCCACTTCCTCTCGAGCGGCTATGACCGCGTGACGCTCCACGGCACCGCGCCGCAGCTGCTCCGTCTGCTGAATGAATACGGCGTAATGCCGTACGACTCGTATAATCATCCCGGACTCAATTACGACGCACTCGCCAAGCGCGTGGTGATGCTCTCCAACGCTTCCACCGACATGAGCAAGCTGGAGGAGCAATGCCAGCGCGTCTTCGACGAACGCATAGGAGCATTGCCGAAGAAGGTGTATATGCTCGGAGCTGAATATACGCCCGAAGAATTTGCGCACAGCGTGTATATGCAAGGCGAATACACAGCGCTTACCAGCTTCTCGCACCATCCTTTCGGCGAGTCGTTCGCACTGGAAGTGCCCGACAATTATAGCGACGAACTGTTCTATAACGTCCCCATAGACGTGCTGATGAAGCGCATAGAACGCTCGCTGCGCGCAGGACATCCCGTATGCTGGGAGGGCGACACGAGTGAGACGGGATTCTCCTTCAAGGACGGCATAGCCACATTAGGCGACAACTCGGCACCCTGCTCGCAGCAGCAGCGACAGAAAGCCTTCGAGACACGTCAGACCACCGACGACCACTGCATGTGCCTCATCGGCATAGCGCACGACCAGAACGGACAACGCTACTACATAGCCAAGAACTCCTGGGGCACAGCCAATCCCTACGGAGGTCTTATGTATCTCTCGGAAGATTATGTAAGAATGAAGACAGTGGCTTTAGTGGTGAAAAACATTAATATGTAAGCACACTTATCGTACTTACTTGTAGAAAATAAGGCTTATTAACATTTATTTAATCATTTGTTATGTCATTTTCACATCTATTTTAATAACTTTGCGATTGAGTTATACACAATTGACCCAAACCACAATAAAAAGTAATTAAAACATAAGAGAACAAGTCAAAAGAGTTTTGTAATAATAAGTATTCTAAACCGAAAATATTACAACCTTATTATAAACAACAATCCTAGAACAATGAAGAAAAAGAATTTCTATGTGCACTCTCTAAGGAGAGCGTGCCTTACCGGTGCGTTGGTGCTGACAGCAGCTGCTGCAAGCGCCCAGAGTACCGTGGTTAAAGGTACCGTAAAGGATGCTACTGGAGAACCCGTTATCGGTGCCTCCATTAAGGTTCAGGGTGACACTAAGAGCGGTGCCATCACGGACATCGACGGTAACTATGAGATCACAGTACCATCGCCAAAATCTAAGATCGAGATTTCATATTTGGGATCGCAGACACAGGTAGTTTCCGTAGACGGAAAGAACAATATCAACATCACTCTCCAGGACGAGAGCCAGGCTATCGACGAGGTTGTGGTTACAGCCCTCGGTATCAAGCGTCAGGCTCGTTCGCTCGGCTACTCTACAACAAAGGTTGGTGGCGACGAGTTCCAGCTCGCACGTGACCCGAACCTCGGTAACGCCCTCTCAGGTAAGATTGCCGGTGTGTCAGTAGCAGGTGGCGCCACTGGTGGTGGTTCTTCTCGTGTCGTTATCCGTGGTAACGCTTCTATGACGGGTAACAACATGCCTCTCTACGTTATTGACGGCGTTCCGTTCGATAACAGTAGCCAGGGTAGCGGTGGCACATGGGGTGGTACCGATATGGGTGACGGTCTGAGCAACATCTCTGCCGACGATATCGAGAGCATCCAGGTGCTTAAGGGTGCTGCTGCCTCTGCACTTTATGGTTACCGCGGTGGTAACGGTGCCGTGCTTATCACAACAAAGAGCGGTAAGAAGGGTCAGCCCGTAAGCATCGAGGTGAACAACAACCTCACATTCAACACCATCTACGACCAGCGCGACTTCCAGAAGGTATTCGGTCAGGGTAAGGACGGCAAGCGTCCTATGGACATCGTTGCCGCTCAGGAGTCAGAGACAAGCAACTGGGGTGAGGCACTTGACGGTGGCGAGGCTGTTAACTTCCTCGGCAACAAGTATAAGTATTCTTACGTTGACAACTTCGACAACTTCTATCGTACTGGTGTAACTGAGAACGCATCTGTGGCCATCTCTGGTTCTGACCAGAAAGTTACATACCGTCTCGGCGCTACATATAATAAGGAGAAGGGCATCCTGCCTAACGCCAACAACCGTCAGGTGGGCTTCAACATGAACACCACTTACAACCTCTTCAAGAACTTGACAGCCACTGTAACTGCCAACTACATCTTCGAGAAGTTTAACGGACGTTCTTCACTTTCAGACGGCAACGGCAACACCAACGCTTCTCTGCTCTGGCACGCCAACTCATTCGACATCCGTTGGATGGAGCGCGGATCGGCTGACAGCCCATGGGGTACTACAGTGGACGGCAAGGAGATGATCGGCGGTACCAACGTTTACTTCAACAACCCGTACTGGCTGCAGTATCGCAAGACCAACGTGGCTAAGCGTAACCGTTTCACCGGCGCCATCAACCTTAAGTGGGACATCACAGACTGGCTCTATCTCCAGGGATCAGTACAGCGTGACGGCTATACATACGAGAACAAGAACGTACAGCCTACCGGCGCTGCTGCCGACCCGTACGGCTTCATGAGCGAGTATATGAAGAACTACTACGAGATGAACTACAACTTCCTCCTCGGATTCAACAAGGTTTTCGCTGAGGACTGGAGCGTTGGAGCTACATTCGGTGGTAACAAGCAGGACAACACCGTTAAGGGCTACTACCCGACCGACGGCGGTCGTCCGTTCATCGTAAACGGTCTTTGGTCTGTCAACAACCTTGACCCGACAGACACACGTGCAAAGATTACATACGCCAAGTATCGCGTTAACTCGCTCTACTTCACAGCTGACTTCGGATGGAAGAATCAGGTGTTCCTCAACGTAACCGGACGTAACGACTGGTTCTCAACACTGTCTCCGGACAACAACAGCTACTTCTATCCGTCAGCAACTGCATCATGGGTGTTCACCGACTCATTCCGCGAGGCTTTGCCGCAGTGGTTCGACTTCGGTAAGGTTCGTGTTGGCTACGCTTTTGCATCTAACGGTACATCAGCTTACCAGAACCTCCTCTCTTATAAGGTGCAGAACTATAAGATCAACGGCGTTCAGGCTGCTACAGTGAACACATCACAGTATCCTAACGAAAACCTCAAGCCGGTACGCATTACTGAGAAGGAAGTAGGTCTGAACCTCGCATTCTTCCAGAACCGCTTGAACTTCGACCTTGCTTACTATATCAAGAACACGAAGGACGATATCGCCATGATCTCTAACTCTTCAGCTTCTGGTTTCTCTTCACGCGTTGTAAACGTAGGTGAGATCGAGAACCGTGGTTTCGAGTTTATGGTTGACGCCACACCGGTGAAGACAAAGAGCTTCATGTGGAACACCACATTCAACTTCTCTGTAAACAACTCTGAGGTTAAGTACCTTGGTGAGGGCGTTGAGCGTCTTGCCATCGAGGGTGCCACATCACGTATGGGTTCGGTAGGTGTCTACAACGTAGTAGGCTCTGCTTACGGTCAGCTCATCGGCTACAAGTACAAGCGTGATGCTCAGGGTCGTCTGCTCCTGAAGGACGGTCTCCCACAGAACAACGGCGAGCAGGTTAGCCTCGGCTGCGGCGTATACAAGTACACCGGCGGTTGGAGCAACACACTCAAGTATCGCGACTTCGCTCTCTCATTCCTCATCGACTACAAGTTCGGTGCTAAGCTCTTCTCTGGTTCTAACTACCAGGCTTACAGCAACGGTCTCCACAAGAACACTCTTGTAGGCCGTACAAAGGAGAACCCGAACCAGACTTATGTATTCCCGGGTATCGACGAGGCTACTGGCAAGCCGAACCAGGTGGCTGTTACTGCACAGAACTACTACGGTAAGATCTGTGAGAACAACATCGCTGAGGAGTTCACATACAACGCAAGCTTCATCAAGCTGCGTGAGGTTTCGCTGAGCTACACATTCCCGAAGAGCCTTCTCGCAAAGACAAAGTACGTGAAGGGCTTGACACTTTCTGTCATCGGACGTAACTTGTGGACAATCATGAAGCACACAGACAACATCGATCCGGAGGCTGCTTACAACAACAGCAACGGTCAGGGTCTGGAGCTCAACGGTTATCCGTACACTCGCAACATCGGTTTCAATGTTAACCTCAAATTCTAACATAATATAAGATCATAAAGATTATGAAAAGATATATTAAAAATACACTCGCTGCGCTCTCCATTGTCGCCCTGGCTTCAAGCTGCGGTGACTTCGGTGACCTCAACGTAGATCCGGAGCACTCCAACTCCGGAAACGTGAACTACCAGATGGTATTCACAAACGCACAGCACCAGTCGCTCGGCTCTGACTGGGACGTATGGCGTGACGGACTGATCTACCTCTCACAGTGGAATCAGCACATCGCTGCCGGCGGTTGGTGGTGGAGCTACGGCATCAACAGCTACTCAAACGGTTATGCTGCCGCTTACTGGGGATCAGCCCTTGGAGCTGGCGGCCGTGGCGTTATCCGTGACATCCAGACAGTAATCCGCAAATGGAAGGACGATCCTGCCAATCAGCAGAACTATCAGATCGCACGTATCATCCGCGCTTACACCTTCCAGCGTCTTACCGACCTTCACGGTGACATTCCTTATTCAGAGGCTGGTCAGCCGGAAGAATATCCTTATCCGAAGTATGACAAGCAGGAGGACATCTATAAGGACCTCCTCAAGGAGCTGGACGAGGCTCAGGCTAACCTCGGCTCTGGTACAGCATCACTCGGCACACAGGAGCTCTTCTACAACGGTGACGTTGCCAAGCTCAAGAAGTTGGCTAACTCTCTGATGCTCCGTACAGCAATGCGTCTGACAAAGGTGGACGAGGCTACAGCCAAGGCATACGCTGCCAAGGCTTATGCCAACGGCGTAATCACAACCAACGACGACGACTGCTACCTCATGCACACTGGCGGTGTAACAACCAACGACTCTTCTGAGCCGTACGCAAAGATTCTCGTTCACGAGGATCCGGGTGTGGCTTTCATCAACGAGACATTCTATAATGTTCTCAGCAGCACCAACGACCCGCGTATCCCTCTGATTATGTGTGTTTATCCTACAGACTACATGACAAAGGACGTCGATCCTGCCAAGATGGACAACTCTGCTCCTGAGAAGCAGAAGCCTCTGAAGGGCTTCTATAGCATGTCTGCATCTTCAAGCTACTCTGTAACGAAGTACTATCCTGAGGAGTTCACTGAGGAGGTTCTTTCTAACGAGAGCAGCGACAAGTACTACAAGAAGGTTTACTCACAGCCTAACCGCTCAACATACGGCGACCCGACTGGTCCTACATTCGTATGTACAGCTGCTCAGACCAACCTCCTGCTCGCAGAGGCTGCATACCGTGGCTACATCAGCGGTGACGCAAAGGCATTCTATGAGGCAGGTGTTCGCTGCGCTATGAAGCAGTTCAACACTTATCCGAGTGCCAACGCCAAGGCTCTCTGTGGCAAGTACCTCACTGACGATGCCATCAACGCTTACCTCGCTGCCAACCCGTTCAAGGAGGCTGAGGCTCTGAAGCAGATCAACACTCAGTACTGGATTACCTGCTTCTGCGACGAGTATGAGTCGTACGCTAACTGGCGTCGTTCAGACTGGCCTAAGCTGCAGGAGATGTGCTCTAAGCACGACAACTTCAGCTCACTGGGTATGTGGGGTCCTGGCATCGTTCGTCGTATGCCTTATCCTTCTGACGAGGTTCAGATCAACACTGCAAACTACAAGGAGGCTCTCCAGCGTCTTGGTCTGCAGACAGAGGACGACTTCAACGGCACCCGCGTATGGTGGGACAAGAAGTAAGAGAATGACATATCTCACATTCTTATAGTAATTTGGGGGCGAACCCCGAAAGGTTCGCCCCCATTTTTGTGTTTATGAGGTTTGTCGGTTTGAGGCAGAATAATTAACTTTCCTCTATAAAACAAAAATGAATATCTCCGCAAAAGGTAACTAAACATC
>ERZ1031798.464-NODE-464-length-11034-cov-4.711631_pt1 | contig 11034 bp, 9 predicted proteins | sample MGYA00517882_ERZ1031798 | MGnify/ENA primary metagenome ERZ1031798 (study PRJEB33719, sample SAMN04261244) | wastewater metagenome | biome: rural village; feature: human; material: feces | host: Homo sapiens | place: El Salvador | collected 2013-01-07 ...
CGCTAATTTTAACAACTTCGGAAACATATACATGATAACACAGGGTGGTCCTGCAAGGGTTGACAATCAGTTTGCAGGATATACAGATATACTGGCAAGTACAACCTATAAGATGACTACCTGGTCTAACAGATATGAGCTGTCGGCAACCTTCAGTGTGTTGATTTTTATTATAGTTGGTACATTTACACTTATAAATATGCACTTATCAGGGTCATTTAAGGAGGTTGATTAGAATGAAAAACAGACGCGCCTTATGGCTTAGCAGGATATTTATATGGATTGTAATTGTTTTGGTTATGTTCCCTGTTGTCTGGATTGTTATGTCATCCTTTTCAGCAGGTGACAGTTTCTTTCTGGCTTCACTTTTCCCAGAAAAATTAAGTCTGGAGCATTATGTTACTTTATTTAAAGAAACTGATTTTACAGTGTGGGTTCTTAATTCACTTAAATTCTGTATCATAGTAGCCTGTATCCAGCTGGTGCTGACCTCTCTTGCTGCATATGCCTTTTCGAGACTTAGATTCGTGGGCAGGAAATACGGACTTATGGCGCTTTTAGTGCTTCAGGTATTCCCAAACAGTATGGCAGTAGCTGGTTACTATATACTTATCTACAAATTTGGACTGGTTGATAACAGCTTAGCACTTATTTTTGTGCTGGCTGGTGGAAGTGCTTATAATATATGGCTTTTAAAATCATATATGGATGGGCTCCCTGTGGAACTTGATGAGGCAGCCATGGTGGATGGAGCTAATCAGTTTCAGGTTTTTTACAAAATAATAATGCCATTGGCTATGCCGCAGCTCGCCGTAATATTTTTATTTTCTTTTATTGCAACCTATAGTGAGTACGTTATCACATCCATATTTTTACAGACACCAAAGAGCATGACTCTGGCACTTGGACTGCAATCATTTATTAGTGACCAGTTTGCAGCACATTGGACTTTATTCTCAGCGGCAGCAGTTGTATCATCCCTGCCGATAATGATAGTATTCATGTGCTTACAGAGATTTATACAAAATGGTCTGGTTGCAGGTGGAGTAAAAGGCTAAAATCTTTAAAACTAATACTTGTTAGTTGACCCTAACAGTAGTATAATCAATTAGACGAAGCTAACGAAAGATTGAATGTACTAACAACAAGGGAAGGACACAAGCATGGATAGGAGAGAAAAAAAGAGCTCCAGGGAGGATTATCTGGAAGCAATACTGATTCGAACTAACCGTTATGGTGCATGTCGTGTTACGGATGTGGCAGACCAGATGGGATATTCAAAGGCGAGTGTTAGTGTTGCATTAAAGAAGCTGGAGGAGGATGGCTGTATCATACGTGACGAATGGCGTGTAGTTTTGACTGACAAGGGAAAAGATATAGCACAGAGCATATATGATCGTCATGAGTTTTTTTCAGAATGGCTGAAAAGAATAGGTGTAAGTGGGGAAACTGCTGAGGAGGATGCATGCAGGATAGAGCATGTCCTTTCCGAGGAGAGCTACGAGAAAATGCGGGAATATCTGGAGTCTGTGGAGGGTGTTAGTTATAGTTAACAAAGATTAACTACGACATTTTCCGACAGGAGAGTACAATAAGTACCACGAAATACTTATAGAAAACGGAGGTATTATTATGATCGACATTAAGAAGCTTGGACTCTTTGCAGGAGGAGTACTTTTTGGTACAGCAGGAATCGCTATTCTTTCAAGCAAGGATGCAAAGAATGCATATACACACTGCACAGCAGCTGTATTAAGAGGTAAGGACAGTGTTATGAAGACAGCAGCTACAGTAAAGGAGAACTGTGGTGACATCTACGAGGACGCTAAGGACATCAACGAGAAGCGTTACGAGAAGGCTGCTGAGGAGAAAGTTGAAGCAGCAAGAGCAATTGTAGAAGAGTACGAGCAGAAAGCAGAGGAAGAGGCATAATATATGAGATGTGTTGTTTTACATGAGTCTCCAAAGAGGATACGAATGAAGACACCCCTTATACATATGTCTTACAGAGATGCGGATTTGTTACAGTATTACATTGCAAGCCTGCCTGAAGTCAAGGAGGCATCGGTAGACGAGAGGACAGGCAATGCAGTCGTAAACTTTAGAAAAGCATCTTCGGATAATAAGGAGCGCCTGATGAAGGCGCTCTTAGCATATGACCCGGAGGATGAGGCGGTTACTTCCCTGGTGCCGGAGGAGACTGGAAGAAAGCTTAACAGGGAATATCAGGAAAAATTCATAATGCAGGTTTTAAAGCATAACATGTACAAGCTTTTCCTGCCAACACCTATTTCTATTGCAAGAACTGTAGTCAAGAGCGTGCCATTTCTAATAAAAGCGGCAAAAGCGCTGGCAGGTGGACATCTTAAGGTAGAGACTCTGGATGGAATCGCTATTGCAGCATCTCTTGCAAGAAGGGATTTTGAAACAGCATCATCGATTATGTTCCTGCTTGAATCCGGAGAGATATTGGAGGAGTGGACCAGAAAGAAATCCATAGGTGATCTGGCAAGGTCTATGTCACTTCAAGTGGATAAGGTATGGCTCAGCACTGATGAGGGAGAAATCCAGGTAAGTGTCAACGCTGTTAAGAAGGGAGACCATATTGTACTCAGAAACTCAGACATTATCCCACTTGATGGCAAGGTAATAAGTGGAGAGATGACTGTAAACCAGTCTACCATGACCGGTGAGTCTGAGCCTGTTGTGAAAAAGGCAGATGGTTATGTCTATGCGGGAACTGTTGTGGAAGAGGGCGAGTGCATAGTTGAGGTCACAAGGGAGTCTGGAAGCGGTAAATACGACAAGATTGTCCAGATGATTGAGGAATCAGAGAAGCTTAAGTCAAACACTGAGGCAAAGGCATACCGCCTGGCGGATTCCCTGGTACCATACAGTCTGGCAGGCTTTGGACTTACATATCTTTTTACCAGAAATGTGACCAAGGCATTGTCCTTCCTCATGGTTGACTATTCATGTGCCATGAAGCTGTCTATGCCATTGTCAGTGCTCTCAGCAATCCGGGAGGCAAGGGAATACGGCATATCAATAAAGGGCGGCAAGTTCATGGAGGCAGTGGCAGAGGCTGATACGATAGTCTTTGACAAGACCGGTACATTGACCTATGCTGCACCAAAGCTCATGGAGGTTGTCACCTTTGGCGGAGAAGACCCAGATGAGATGTTAAGAGTGGCAGCCTGTCTGGAGGAGCATTATCCACATTCTGTTGCAAATGCAATAGTAGATGGAGCAAAGGAAAAAGGCCTAAGCCATGAGGAGCTTCATTCAAAGGTTGAGTATATAGTAGCCCATGGTGTCAGCAGCTATATTGGAGCGAAAAAGGTTGTAATCGGAAGCTATCATTTCGTAATAGAGGACGAGGTCTGTCAGATTCCGGCAGATGAAAAGGACAGGCTTGACGATATAAAGCCGGAATATTCAAGAATATATCTGGCAATAGACGGCATGCTAACGGCAGTCTTATGTATTTTTGACCCGGTCAGGGATGAGGCAGCGCTTGTGATGAAGGAGCTTCATAAGCTTGGCATTAAGAATATCTGCATGATGACCGGTGACAATCTAAAGACAGCCAGAGCTGTCGCAGCAAAAATCGGTATCGATGAGTTTTACGCAGAGGTACTGCCGGAGGATAAGGCATCTTATGTCAGGAGGCAGAGAGAGCTTGGACACAAGGTCATCATGATAGGTGATGGTGTCAATGATTCCCCTGCGCTTTCAGAGGCAGATGTAGGAGTGGCAATCGAGGCAGGAGCAGCAATTGCACGAGAGATTGCGGATATTACCATTTCCACAGACAATCTCATGAGACTTGTAACTATGAGAAAAATCAGTGCTGCCCTTATGGATAGAATCCACAGCAACTACAGATTTGTCATAGGTTTTAACTCCACATTAATTGCTTTAGGCTTAAGTGGTATTATGTCGCCATCAAGCTCTGCGCTCCTGCACAATGGTTCAACCATTCTGACAGGGGTAAAGAGTATGACAAATCTCTTAGATAACCAGGAATTATAATAGACATGATAAAAAAGTGTGCTTTTGGGCACACTTTTTTTAATTTTCCCCTTGCCAACAGAGAAAGGTATGCTATAATTCAAATGAATTAGTTAAAACTAACATAAATAAGTCTGATGAAACAAGCGTAAGCCTAATATTACAAAAGTTTCATAGAAAGGGGTAATTATGTCAGAAGAAGAAAGAAAATTTCTTGAAATTGTAGATTTGAAAAAGGGATTCGGAAGCGGAGAGACTCGCCAGGAGGTACTTAGAGGAATGAATTTCTCTGTTGCCAAAGGCGAGTTTTGTGTTTTGCTGGGACCGTCAGGCTCAGGTAAGTCGACCCTGCTAAATATCATAGGCGGTATAGACCAGGCTGACTCAGGCTATATATCAATAAATGGGGATAAGCTTGAGGATATGAATGAAAAGGGGCTGACCCAGTACCGCAGGAAGCACCTTGGATATGTATTCCAGATGTACAACCTGATTAGCAACCTGAATGTAAAGGAAAATATCGAGGTGGGAGCTTACCTGTCAGATGACTCGCTGGATATTGACGAGCTCTTACATACTCTGGGGCTTTACGAGCATCGTTACAAATTACCAAACCAGTTGTCAGGCGGACAGCAGCAGCGAGTATCAATAGGCAGGGCTATTGTCAAGAATCCTGACATTTTACTCTGCGATGAGCCTACAGGAGCCCTCGACTACAAGACCTCTAAGGAAATCTTAAAGCTCATAGAGGATGTAAACAAAAAATACGGAAACACAATCATCATGGTAACTCACAATGAGGCAATCAAAAACATGGCAGACCATGTGATTAAGCTCCGTGATGGAGAGGTAAGGCACAACGATATTAACGAGCACAAGCTGTCAGCAGAAGAGCTTGAGTGGTAAGGAGTGTGATTAGTATGAAGAAAAAAAAGGTACGCAATCCACTCATAAAACGAATACCAAAGGAATTGCTGGGTGATTGGAAAAAGTATCTGGTAGTATTCCTCTTTCTGGTACTGACAATCGGCTTTGTGTCTGGTATGTATGTAGCCAACGAGAGCATGATGACAGCAGCTTCTGAGGGTAAGGCCAGGTACCATCGTGAGGACGGACACTTTGAGCTGGATAAGGAGGCAGACGATGCACTTATCACTGCCATTGAGACTGGAGATAAGGCAGATGTAAAGCAGTATTATCTGGATAAGGCTAAGGATGAGCTTGACGATAAATTCGCAGATGAATTTGATGATAAGTTCAAGAGCGAGTTTGACCAGAAGTTTAAGGCCGAATTTGACAGCCAGTTTGAGGCTCAGGTAAAGCAGAACATACTGGCTATGGGGCTTGATGAGGCAAGTGCAGAGGCTATGGTAAGCACAGCAGTTGAGTCTGCAAAGCAGGACGGAAGCTATCAGTCAGCCTATGACAGTGCTTATGAGAAGGCTTATGACAGTGCCTACGATGAAGCCTACGACAAGGCTTACGAGGAGGCGTGGGATAAGGTACAGGATGAAATCAACGACAAGTATGATGATGCAAAGGAAAAGTACGAGCTGGACGACAAAGACTTTAATGCACATCCTGTAACTGTATATGAGAACTTCTTCCGAAATGAGGATGAGGACTACAATAACGATGGCACCTTAGACGGCACCATCAGGGTATTCCCACAGACCGACTACATTAATCAGGCATGTATTTTGGACGGCAGACTGCCTGAAAACGAGAATGAGATTGCAATCGACAGAATGCATGCAGACAATGTAGGGGTCAAGGTGGGAGACACAATCGCTGTAAGCGGAAATGAATATGAGGTTGTAGGCCTGATTGCATATGTGAATTATGCTACACTTCACGAGAAGACAACAGACCTTATGTTTGATGCCTTAAAATTTGACGTGGCTATGGTTACAGAGGATGGTTTTGACAGATTAAGCAAGCCAATCCACTATTCATACGCATGGCAGTACACAGATGGGCCGGCAGATGAGACAGAGGAAAAGACCATGTCAGATGACTTCATGAAGGCACTTTTGACCCAGACAGTTGTAGCAGACAATGAACTGTCTGACTATGTACCATCCTACTCAAACCCTGCAATCAATTTTGCAACAGATGATATGGGCTCAGATGAGGCAATGGGTGGAGTGCTTCTGGATATACTTATTGTAATAATTGCCTTTATATTCGGAGTCACAATCAGTAACACGATAGCAAAGGAAAGCTCTGCAATCGGAACTCTCCGTGCATCAGGCTACACCCAGGGGGAGCTGATCCGCCATTATATTTCAATGCCGGTGCTTGTTACAATCCTTGCAGCAATAGTTGGAAATGCCTTAGGCTACAGCTTCTTTAAGGGCGTAGTAGTCGGTATGTATTACAACAGCTACAGCCTGCCGGCATATGTGACAATCTGGAATCCGGATGCCTTTGTGAAAACCACGGTTGTTCCTGTTATACTGATGCTTGTTGTGAACCTGATTGTTATTGTCACCATGATGCAGCACACACCACTGCAGTTTTTGAGACATGATTTGAAGAAGAGCAAAAAGAAAAAGGCAATGAGACTTCCAAGATGGAAATTTATAAGTCGTTTCCGTCTGCGTATCATGTTCCAGAATATGTCAAATTACCTGATTCTGTTTATAGGGATTCTCTTTGTAATGGTTATGCTTGCCATGGCAGTCGGCATGCCGGACACACTTGATTTTTACAAAAAAAATACAGAAAGCATGATGTTTGCCGACTACCAGTATGTATTAAAGAGCTATGAGGACGAGGACGGCAATGCTGTAACAACAGATGTCAAGGGAGCGGAGAAGTTTGATATGACATCTCTTGTGGAAAATACAGATAATTTCAGCGAGGAAATATCTGTATATGGTATAGCCGACGACAGCAGCTATGTGGATATATCGGATTTGAAGGACTTAAAGGGGGATGAGGCATATATTTCCGCAACCTTTGCAGACAAGTATGGCATCAGTGTAGGTGATGAGATTTCTCTGGATGCCAGGTATGAGAATAAGAGCTACAGCTTTAAGGTGGCAGGCCTGTATGACAAGTGCCAGAGCCTTGCTGTATTTATGCCAATTGACAGCTTCAGCCAGACCTTTGAGCTTAAGGAGAACCAGTTTAGCGGCTTCTTAAGCAATGAAAAGCTTGATGATATTGATGAGGATAATGTAGCAGCTATAATCACCATAGAGGATATAACCAAGATGGCGAACCAGCTTGACCATTCTATGGGCTCCTACATGACCTACTTTCAGGTGCTCTGCATTTTGCTTTCAGCAGTTTTAATCTATCTGCTTACCAAGCTGATTATTGAGAAAAACGAAAATGCAATATCAATGACAAAGATACTTGGATACGAAAACCGCGAGATTGCAAGTCTTTACCTGCTTTCAACTACAATAGTAGTTATAGCAGCGGATTTGATAAGTGTTGTACTGGGAACTGAGATTATGAACTATGTATGGAGAGAAATGCTTAAGTCATATAGTGGCTGGTTCAATTTCAGAATGAAACCAGCAGGATATGTGAAGATGTTTGGATTTGTATTCATCGGCTATCTCATAGTTATGTTTTTAGATTTCAGAAGAATTAAGAAGATTCCAATGGATCAGGCATTAAAAAACGTGGAGTAATGCAGAAATTGAGGACTCATGCTTCTTGTAATATCAAGGGACATATGGTAATATTTTACTAATACAGCAGTGGGCTGTGCATGCCAATGTGCATGGCAGGTCCTAGGTGGTAAAAGTCGAGTACATATATTGTGAGAAGAACAATGAGTAAAAATGATGAGAGAAATGTGATTGATGGCATCTGCAAGATTGCCAAGGAGTACGATTGCAGCAATCCAAAGGACATCAATCACATATTAGGAAAAGTACAGAAGAACAAAGTATTTCATCATACAAGCTATGGCAGGAAGTACATCAAGAGGCTTACATCCATAAGCCTTGGAGAGAGACCTGCGGACTGTATGCTGTGTGGTGGGACTGCGAAAAACGGCATAGTCTGTGAAAACTGTATTGCAAAGGTTGAGAGACACACGGAGGGCATGCTGCCGGGTGCCTTAACCGATTCAGAACCGCAGGCAGATAGCACCAGCGCAGTTGGAACCATCAAAAAGCTTACTGCAATAAATGTTGCGCTTACTATTGTAAATATAATAGCAATTTTAGTATTTGTTATTGTTTTTGGAATGAGCTGATGTGTGAATATTCACGCATTAGCTCTTTTTTACCCTTTTTGCTAGACAGAATACTTATAAAATGGTACCATATTACTAATGAGAGCGAGCTTTAAGGCAAAAAATTACACATAGTTAGGAGCTGTTAATATGGGGTTAGTATTTACAAATGATTTATGCGTAGGATGTAATAAGTGTATCAGAGCCTGCAGCTGTATGGGAGCCTGCAAAACTGTGGAGGAAGAGGGAAATCCCCGCATAGATGTGGATCCGCTTAGGTGTATTGCATGTGGAGCCTGTATAGATGCCTGTGAGCATCATGCAAGGGAGTTCAGTGACGATACAGAGAGGTTTTTCGAGGATTTGCAAAAGGGAGTTAAAATATCCCTTTTGCTTGCACCGGCATTTAAGGCAAATTATATGTCAGAGTATGAGAGCGTGCTTGGCGGTTTGAAGAAGCTTGGTGTAAACAGGATAATAAGTGTGTCTTTTGGTGCAGACATCACAACCTGGGGATATCTGAATTATGTGCAGAAAAACAATTTTAAGGGCGGCATATCACAGCCCTGCCCAGCCGTTGTAGGCTATATAGAGAGATATGCACCGGAGCTTTTACCAAAGCTGTTTCCAGTGCAGAGCCCTATGATGTGTGCAGCAATATATGCCAAAAAGGAAATGGGAGTCAGTGACAAGCTGGCATTTATCAGCCCATGTATAGCCAAGAAGGCTGAGATTGATGACCCGAACAACCAGGGGATTGTATCCTACAATGTGACCTTTGACCATCTGATGAAATATGTCAGAGACCACAATGTGAGGGGAGACTTTTCAACAGATGAGATAGAGTATGGTCTGGGCTCAATTTATCCAATGCCGGGAGGACTCAAGGAAAATGTATACTGGTTCTTAGGCGAGGATGTATACATCAGACAGATAGAGGGCGAGAGACATGTCTACGATTATCTGGATAAGCACAAGGATAAAATCGCAAAGAGCATGAACAGGGAGCTCTTTATAGATGCTTTGAATTGTGGCATGGGATGCCTGTACGGAACAGCTGTTGAGGAGAGCAAGGCTGCTACAGATGATGCTCTTTACAACATACAGCTTATCAAGGAGCAGAGCAAGAAAGACAGCAAGGCAAGTGCCTGGTCCAAGAAGCTCACTCCTGCCCAGAGGCTTGCCAGACTCAACAAGCAGTTTGCCAAGCTTAATCTGGAGGATTATCTGAGAAAATACACAGACCGTTCAGCAGACTGCAGCTATAAGATACCTTCCAAGGCAGAGCTTGAAGCAGTATATATCGACATGGACAAGACCACAGCCGAGTCCAGAAAAATCAACTGTGAGTGCTGTGGTTATGAGACCTGTGAGCTTATGGCAACTGCTATATATAATGGATTTAATAAGAGAGAAAACTGCATCCATTATGTAAAGTCAGATGTGGAAAAAGAGAAAGAGCATGCTTTAGAGCTTGCTGACACAGTACAGGAAGAGAAAAATAAGATTGTAGAGCAGCAGGATGTCATCAAAGATACAATTGACACTGTTAACAAGATGTTTGAGAGCCTCTACCAGTCAGTTGAGGACATGGTAAAGGGCAACGAGAGCAACGCAGAGGAAAGTACAGGAATCACTGGTGACATACAGAATGTGGCTAATTTCTGTGAAGAGCTGGACAAAGCCATGGCTGGGATTGGCAAGCTCATAGAGGAATTGAGTGACAACAATGAAGAGGTAGTATCAATAGCTTCACAGACAAACCTTCTGGCACTCAATGCCAGCATAGAGGCTGCCAGAGCTGGAGAAGCCGGAAGAGGCTTTGCGGTTGTAGCTGATGAGATAAACAAGCTGGCACAGGATTCCAAGGAGACAGCCAGCAAGAGCAGTGCAAGCCAGGCAAGTGTGATTGAGTCGGTTCAGAAAATCAGAAAAGAGACAAGAGAACTGCTTGAGGTTATCAATGCGGTCAATGGCAGAACCCAGACCCTTGCCGCTTCAACAGAGGAGATGGCGGCTGCATCAAACAGCATTGTGGAGACTGCAAACAATGTGCGTGAGGTGCTGGAAGTGTTGAATGTGGATAGGGAAGAGTGATAGAATGGAGAAGACTCTTAAGATACTGGGTATTCTGGTTTTGGATTAGAAAGAATATTTTAGAATATAATAGATAATACTATGTGCATCTTAAAATTTATAAAGTGCAATTTTTGCACTTTGTAAATTGACAAGGTGCAAAAATTGCACTAATATAAAAAAGAGGTGCAAAAAATGGGAAGAGTGAAGGATTTACGTTTAGAAAAAAGATTGAAACAGCAGCAGTTTGCAGATTTAGTAGGCATTCCTTTAACGTCATATAAGTCATATGAAAATGATGAAACAAAAATCGCTACTATAAAATACAATTATATAATGCAAAAATTAGAAGAAATAAATCCGATTGACGAAGAACACGGAATTATTGATATTGAGTATATACAGGACAAGTGTCAAAAAGTATTTGAAAAATATGATGTTGATTTTTGCTATTTGTTTGGTTCATACGCAAAAAATAAGGCAACTCCTACAAGTGATGTTGACCTCTTAATTTCAGCAAAGGTAAAGGGGCTTAAATTTTATGGGTTAGTAGAGGAGGTAAGAACTGCCCTGCATAAGAAGGTGGATGTACTGGATGTAAACCAGCTTAACAATAATATGGAGTTGACACAGGAAATATTAAAAGACGGGATAAAAATTTATGGATAATGTGAAAAATGATAATTATTATTTGAAAAAAATACATGAAGATTTGGAATTCATAGTATTGCATATGAGAAATG
>ERZ1031798.465-NODE-465-length-11026-cov-7.976848_pt1 | contig 11026 bp, 6 predicted proteins | sample MGYA00517882_ERZ1031798 | MGnify/ENA primary metagenome ERZ1031798 (study PRJEB33719, sample SAMN04261244) | wastewater metagenome | biome: rural village; feature: human; material: feces | host: Homo sapiens | place: El Salvador | collected 2013-01-07 ...
ATATTGCGAAGGCCGAGGCTTTCATCCATCCGCTGGAGGGTAAGACCCTGGTGGGCGTATGCCGTGGCAACGAGTTCTCGCCTAATTGCGTGGATAACGATGCTGCCATCATGAATGCCGTAAAACAGCAGCTGGAGGCACTCGGTGCGCAGGTGATGCTGATGTGCGAGAAGGAATTCTGCCGCAAGGCTGCCGTGTTGGAGAGAGCCTACGGATGGCCTCGCTGCCGTGTGACAGTGGGCGTGGATGGCTTCTTCTCGATGGCACGCAGCAAGCAGGCACTCGATATTCTCGGCAGAATAGAGGAGGAAGGCGTATTGGTGGTGAACTCCAGTCTGGGTGTAAACCGCTGCATCCGCCGCATCATGACCGAGCGTTTCATCGCCGGAGGCATCGCTACGCCCGAGAGCCGCATCATCGGCAGAAACGGGGAGATGGTGAAGGATATCCACTATCCTTGCTGGCTGAAGCGTGGCGACGGCTGTGCGCAGCAGAAGGAGGATACCTGCTATGTGCAGAACGAGCAGGAGGCTGAGGCGCTGCTGAAGAATTTCTGGCTGCGTGGCATCACATCGGTGGTGGTGAATGAGCATCTGAAGGGCGACCTCATCAAGTTCTACGGCGTATCGGGTACCGATTTCTTCTATTGGTTCTATCCATCGAAATGCGGTCATCGTTCCAAGTTCGGACTGGAGGTGATCAATGGCGAGGCTCAGGGCATCGCCTTCGATGCCGAGGCTCTGAAGGCTGAGGCTGACAAGGCTGCCGACATGCTGAATGTGCCGGTATATGGCGGCGACTGCGTGGTCAGCGAGGATGGCAGCATCCGCATTATCGATTTCAACGACTGGCCTAGCTTTGCGCCATGCCGTGATGAGGCTGCCTTCTATATAGCAACAAAAATGATACAAGAATAAAAATAAAAAAGATGAATCAGGAATTTAAGGCTTCTCTGAAATCAGCGGATACCGAGGAGCACATTGATATTTACTTCTATCGCCCTATTGGTTACCAGTGGGCGCGATTCTTCCGCATGCTTCACGTCACCCCAAACGTGGTGACCATTCTTTCCATCTTCCTCGGCGTAGGAGCGGGCATCTGCTTCTATTTCGACGATTTGGCAATCAACATCTTGGGCATCTTCTTGCTCATCTGGGCAAACGTATATGATAGCTGCGATGGTCAGCTGGCACGACTCACTAACCAGAAGAGTGCCCTGGGCAGAATCCTGGATGGCGCAGCTGGCGACTTCTGGTTTGTCAGCATCTACTTCGCCATCTCCTTCCGTCTGATGCCGGAGTGGGGCTGGAAAATCTGGGCACTCTGCATCGTTGCCGGTTTCGGATGCCATGCCATTCAGAGCCGTCTTGCCGACTACTACCGTCAGATTCACCTCTTCTTCCTGAAAGGCAAGGAGGGAAGCGAACTGGACGATGCCAGCAAGCAGGTAGAGCTGTGGAAGCAGATGAAATGGAAGAAGGAGCCCGTGCAGAAACTCTTCCAGTTCTTCTACAAGAACTATACCTTGGGACAGGAGCGGGATACTCCTATCTTCCAGATATTCAAGAGAAATCTGCGCGAAAGATATCCGCAGCAGTTGCCTGAGCAGTTGCGTGCCGACTTCCGTGCAGGCAGTCTTCCATTGATGAAATATGCCAATATCCTTACCTTCAACTGGCGCAGCATCACGCTGTTCATCTCTATCCTGATAGGTCTTCCATGGCTTTATCCGGCTATCGAGATTACCGTGTTCAGCCTGATATTCTTCTATATGAGAGGAACCCACGAGCGTCTTTGTCTGAAGCTCAATCAGAAGGTCCTGAAGGGAGAGTACGGGGTATAAACGAATAACAAGTTCATTTATGAATAACAAGTTTAGAAATATATTCATGGCGTTCGGTATCATCGCCATCATCATCATGCTCTGCACGATGGATATGGACTATACCGATATCTGGCGCTATCTGAAGCAGGCGGGCATCTATTTCCCGCTGATTCTCGGTCTGTGGCTCGTGGTTTATTGGGTGAACACCATTTCCTGGTGGCTCATCATCAACGACGAGGGTAGGGTGAAGGGACTCTCGTTCTGGCGAGTATATAAGCTCACCGTGAGCGGATTTGCCCTGAACTACACCACTCCCTGCGGATTGATGGGCGGCGAACCTTACCGCATTATGGAGCTGAAGCCTTTTACGGGTGTGAGCAAGGCTACATCATCGGTCATTCTTTATGTGATGATGCACATCTTCTCCCATTTCTGGTTCTGGTTCCTTTCTACATTTCTCTATATCGCCCTGTATCCGATAGGTGTCCCCATGGGCATCATGCTGGGCTTCATCGCAGCCTTCTGCCTGCTCGGCATCTACTTCTTCGCCCGCGGCTACAAGACGGGAATGGCGCAGAAGGGCATCCGTCTGCTCACCCATATTCCTTTCGTGAAGAACTGGGCTAAGCGGTTTGAGCAGGAGAAGCAGGAGACCCTGGAGCAGATAGATTCGCAGATAGCCCTGCTGCATGGTCAGCACAAGAGCACCTTCTACAGTTCCCTCTTCTTCGAGGTGATGGCGAGAGTGCTCCAGAGCCTGGAGATTTATCTGATCCTGAAGGCTTTTGCGGCGGATATCAGCATCGTTGACAGTATTCTGATTCTTGCCTTCTCATCGCTTTTCAGCAACCTCATCTTCTTCTCTCCTATGCAGTTGGGAGCCCGTGAGGGTGGTCTTGCCTTGGCGGTGGATGGCCTGCATCTTACGGGTGCCCTGGGTGTATATACCGGTCTCATCACCCGAATCCGTGAGCTGGTATGGATAGCCATCGGCATCCTGCTCATCAAGGTGGGAAACAAGGACCTGAAGAAGATTCAGGAAGAATACGAGGCTGATCAGAAGAGCCAGCAGCAAACAATTAATAAAGGAAAATAATGAAAGTACTGGATATAAAAGGAATCATCTTTGATTATGGTGGCACGCTCGATACCAGGGGCGACCACTGGTCGGAAGTGCTGTGGCAGGGCTACGAGCACTTCGGCATCGGCGTGGCTGATGACGAGGAAGTAGAGCCAGGAGTAAGTATCCACAAGCAGGCGTTTCGCGATGCCTACGTGTATGGTGAGCGAGCACTGGCTGTGAATCCCATCGTGACACCTGATTTCCATTTCGAGGATATTCTCAGAGAAAAACTGATCCTGGAATTGAATTTCCTGGCAGGAAAGGAATTGCTGGAGACAGGAAAGGATGATTCTGAGAAACAGGCGAAGCTTGGGAATCCCGGAAAAGATTCTGATGCATCATCAGAAAGCCTTTTCCTCTCCCTTTCTGATTCAGAAATCCAACAGATTGCTGTGGATATGGCTCGCTATATCAATGCCAAGACCCTTGCTCTTCTGAATGAAAACAGGCAGGTGTTGGAGCATCTGAAGCAGAATGGTTATCCGATGGTGCTGGTTTCCAATTTCTACGGCAACATCAATCAGGTATTGAAGGATGCAGGAATTGATGGCTATTTCAAGGACGTGATAGAATCGGCAGTAGTGGGTGTGCGCAAGCCGAACCCAGCCATCTTCGCCCTCGGAGTCTGCGCCCTCGATCTTCCTGCCTCTCAGGTGCTGGTAGTGGGCGATACCTATGGCAAGGATATCGTTCCTGCCCACAAGCTGGGTTGTCACATCCTATGGATCAAGGGATTGCAGTGGGAAGAGAAGAAGGTGGATGAATCCATCCCCGATGGCATCATCAAGAAACTCTCTGAGATGGAGGGATTTCTGAAAATCTCATAAAAAACTGAAATATATAATAGGTTTTTGCAGCTATTTACGAATAATGTTATAACTTTGCAGCCTGAAAGTAGAGAATGATTAATAATGGGCGCAAGGCCCCTATATATATAATAAGGTAATGAAAGGTATAAGAAAATTGTATTTGGTGCTCGTCCTCCTGGTGGTTTCTACACTCCAGATGATGGCGCAGCAGAAGATAACAGGTCGTGTCATCGACGATGACGGCTTTGCCGTATCGTATGCAAGCGTGCAGTACAAGGGACACAAGATTGCCGTTTCCAGTGATGGAGAAGGTAAGTTTACCATCGAAAAGAAGCCGGGACTGATGCTTACCGTCAGCGCTCTGAGCTACAAGACCGCAACGGTCAAGGTAGATGAGAAAACCAGCTTCCTCGAAATCAAGCTCAAGGACGATTCCCACAAGCTGGGAGAAGTCGTGGTGAAATCGAAGAAGGGAAGATACAAGCGCAAGGATAACCCTGCCGTGGAACTCATGCGACGTGTCATCGCTGCCAAGAAGAAGAGCGACCTCAGCAACTATGATTATTATCAGTATGATAAATATCAGAAGATCACCCTCGCACTCAATGATATCACCAAGGAACAGATGGAGGGCAAGTTCTTCAGCAAGCGACAGTATCTCCTCGACCAGGTGGAGCTTTCGCCTTACAACGGCAAGCTCACCCTGCCGGTAAGTATCGATGAGACCGTTTCGCAGCACGTTTACCGTAAGGACCCGAAGAGCGAAAAGGATATCATCAAGGGTCAGCAGAGCAATGGTATCGGACAGGTGATCCAGACCGGAGAAATCCTGAATACAGCCATCAAGGATGTCTTTACCGATGTGGATATCTATGATGACTACGTGCGTCTGCTCCAGTATCCGTTCCCGTCTCCGCTGGGCAGAACAGCCATCAGCTTCTATCATTATTATATAGAAGATACGGTGTATGTGAACCGCGACCTCTGCTATCATCTGCAGTTTATCCCAGCCAACAGTCAGGACTTCGGATTCCGAGGCGAACTCTATGTGCTTGCCGACAGTACCCTGCACGTCAAGAAATGTAATCTCTATATGCCTCACAATTCAGCCGTCAACTGGGTGAAGGATATGAAGATAGAGCAGGAATATACCAAGCTCGACAATGGCGAGTGGGTGCTCACCAAGGATGATATGATAGCAGAGATGCACATGAACAAGCTGCTGCAGGACCTGCTGGTGGTGCGAAACACCCGAATCACCGATTACGCCTTCGACCCTCTGCCGAAGATGCTCTTCAAGGGCAAGGCAAAGGTAAGGCATGATATGGATGCGATGAACCGTGATGAGGCTTACTGGAACAAGTACCGACAGGTGGGGCTCACCAAGAGTGAGTCTTCGATGGACAGTTTCATCCACCGTATGGAGAATTCCAAGGGATTCAAGTACATCATCTTCGGTCTCAAGGCGCTCATGGAGAACTATGTAGAGATAGGAAGCGGAGGAAAGGATGGCAGAAAGAGCCTCTTCGACCTCGGACCTATCAACACCTTCCTCTCCAACAACTACGTGGATGGCGTGCGCCTGCGTCTGGCAGCCCGTACCATGGCGGCACTCAACCCTCATTTCTTCTGGGATGGATATGGTGCCTACGGTACGAAGAGCCACAACTGGTACTATGGTCATCTCTTCACCTATTCGCTCAACAAGAAAAAGAACAGTCCGTTTGAGTTCCCGATGCGTAAGTTCGTCTTCGAGATTGGTCACGATATCACCTCTCCATCCGATGACAACCTGCTGCACAACAAGGATAACTTCTTCATGACCATCCGTGCCGCTACGCAGGACCAGATGTATCTCTACCAGCGACAGAAGTTCAGCTTCGTCTATGAGACCGACTGGGGACTCCGCTTCGATGCGGGAATGAGATGGCAGAGCAACCGCACCGTGGGCAACCTGCATTATTTCAAGGTGAACACGGGCGAGGAAGTAAAGAAGATACGCACCACCGAGGCATCTGTGGGCATCGACTACAACCCGGGTGTTACCTATGTCAACACCAAGCAGCAGCGATTGCCTATCAATCTCGACAGTCCTGAGCTCACCCTCCGCCATTCCATGGGTCTTGACGGATTCATGGGCGGTCAGTATCAGAGCAACCTCACCACTCTGGGCATCTACAAGCGCCAGTGGCTGGGCAGCTTCGGATATGTCGATTTCAACATCGTGGGCAAGATGCAGTGGAACAAGGTTCCATTCACCATGCTCGTACAGCCACCAGTCAACCTCTCCATCTTCGAGCAGGAGGCAACCATCAGTATGATGAAAGACTGGGAGTTCCTGAGCGACCGCCAGCTCTTCTGGTCGGTAGCCTGGGATATGAACGGCAAGCTTCTCAACCGCATTCCGCTCATCAAGAAGCTGAAGTGGCGCGAGTATGTTGCCGTGAAGGGAGTATGGGGACAGCTCACCGACAAGAACAATCCGGTGAAGAATACATCGGATGACGTGATCTTCAAGTTCCCTAACAACTCCTATACCTTTGGCAACACGCCATATTGGGAGGTGGTAGCCGGTGTGCACAACATCTTCAAGTTCTTCGGAATCGATTATGTGCGCCGTATCAACTACCTGAATCATGCCAATGTAGATAAGTGGGGCATCCGAATGGGATTCCTCATGTCATTCTAGGAAAGATAAAACAGGGAGAACATAGCAAAAAGGCTATGTTCTCCCTTCATAAAAGTTTGGTCATAAAAGAGTATATAACAACATAAAAGAAGGAGATTGGCTTATGAAGATTCTATTGGCAGATAAGCAGGATATCACGCGTGCCGGGCTGACATACGTGATAGAGAAAATGGAAGGATTGGAAACCAAGTATGTGGAAGACAAGACTGAGCTGATGCTTGCCTTGCGGGAAAACGAAGATACGGTGGTGATAGTCGATTACACGCTTTTCGATATCAATGATTCCGCCGAACTGCTCATTCTCAACCAGCGCTTTCCCTATACCCGATGGCTGCTGTTCAGCGAAGACCTGAGTGCCGATTTCGTGCGTGTGCTCATCGCCAGCAGCAGTATGTTCAGCGTGCTCCTGAAGGAGAGTCCGCTGATGGAAATCAAGGAGGCGATACGCTTCTGCGTGGACAGCAAGCGTTTTGTCTGCCAGCGAATGATGGAGGTGCTCCTTACTCCGCCGCAGGAAGCAGAAGAAAAGGTGAATCTCACCAAGACCGAAACCGAGATTCTCAAGGATATCGCCCTGGGTATGACTACCAAGGAAATCGCCGAGAAGCGTTTCTCCAGTTTCCATACCGTGAATACCCACCGGAAGAATATCTTCAGAAAGCTCGGCGTGAACAACGTGCACGAAGCAACAAAGTATGCACTTCGCGCCGGACTGGTAGATTCTGCGGAATATTATATTTAAAAAAATGCTTCAGATTGTCTCCCGACATTCTGAAGCTTTTTCATTTCTAACTAACTTATTATCAACTATTCATTACTTTTCGTGCTGCAAAATTACAAGTATTTTCAGAAATATGTGCTATATTTGCTAAAAAAACACACGTAAACGTTTGCAATTCGGAATAAAAATAGTATCTTTGCAGTAAATTTGATGCAATATCGCACCATACATAACTAACTTATTATACATGAAGCAGCGTAGAACGTCATTAAAGGACCTTGCAGATAAGCTTGGTGTCAGTATAGCTACCGTTTCCAGAGCATTGCGAAACAGCCATGAAGTTGGAGAGGAGATGACCCAGAAGGTAAAGAAACTCGCCAAGGAGCTGAACTATCGCCCGAATCCCTTTGCCCAGAGTCTCCGCAAGGAAGCTCCGAGGGTGATTGGTGTCATCGTCCCAAATCTCGTGACTCATTATTATGCCGCTGTCCTCGATGGCATCGAAGACTATGCCTCCAAGTTGGGCTATTCCGTTATCAGTTCCAACAGTCATGAAGACCATGAGCGCGAGGCGCAGGCTCTGGATAACTTTCTCAATATGCATGTAGAGGGTATCATCGCCTGTCTGGCGCAGGACACCACCGACTATTCTCACTTCGAGCAGCTCCACGAGATGGGGGTGCCCCTGGTATTCTTTGCCCGCTGTTGTCTGGAGGACATGTTCTCGCAGGTGGTGGGAAATGGTGATGTGGCGGCTCAGGAGGCCACCCAGCACATGATAGAAACCGGTTCGCGCCGTGTGGCTTTCATCGGCGGGCCCAACCATCTCGATATGGTGCGCCGCCGCAAGCACGGGTATCTCGAAGCGCTCCGCGAGAACCGCATCCCTATCGACCGCGACCTGGTGGTATGCGACAAGATAGATTTCGACGTGGCGCGCAAAGCTACGCTCCGGCTCCTGGAAGGTGAGAATCCGCCTGATGCCATCCTCGCCTTCAATGATATCATTACCTATGCAGCCTTCGATGCCATCAAGTCGAAAGGTCTGCGCATTCCGGAAGATGTGGCTATCATCGGATTCACCGATGGAGATACAGCCGCCTTCGTAACCCCTCGCCTCTCCGCCATCATGGACCAGGCACACGTGCAGGGCACCAAAGCCTGCCAGCTCCTGATGAAGAGCATCAATGGCGATGAGAAGATCTACAAGGAGGTGGTGCCGATGATTCTCAAGATACGTGAAAGTTCGGAAAAGAATCTCGTGAAGAAATAGACTAGTATAACAATTTTATAAACTCTAAAAAAACAAACTAAATGAAACCAACCAAGACATTGTTAGTTTCGGCTGCATTGATTCTGGGCGCTATGGGTGCCCAGGCAGCTGATTTTGTCCAGAATGGTAATTATCTTACCGTACAGTTAAAACAGCATCAGAACTATGGTCCGTCGCAAATCCGACTCCAGGTGGTCAGCGACCGCATCATCCGTGTGCAGGCCACTGCCGAGCAGGGATTCCGCAACAAGCAGAGTCTCATCATCGTGCCTCAGAACTCCAAGGCGCAGTATAAGGTAGAGGAGCAGGGCGATGACCTCATCATCACCACCGCTGCCATGCGTGCCGTGCTGAATGAGGCTACCGGACAGATTACCTTCTACGATCTCAAGGATCAGGTACTGTTGAAAGAGGTGGCACAGGGAGGAAAGACCTTCAAGCCTTTCACCGTGCCCGACCGTGAAATCGGTGTGGATATCGCCAAGGTACCCGAGGCACAGAAGCACGGATGGTCATGGCGTGCCCTCTTCGATTCGCCAGACAATGAAGCCTTCTATGGACTCGGTCAGCACCAGAGCGAAGAGCTCAACATGAAGGGCAAGAACGAAGACCTCTTCCAGTATAACACCAAGGTGAGTGTGCCTTTCGTCATCTCCAACAAGAACTACGGCATCCTCTGGGATTCCTATTCCTACAGCCGATGGGGTAATCCGGACGATTATCTCCAGCTGAACCGTGCCTTCAAGCTCTACGACAAGGACGGTAAGGAAGGACAGCTCACCGGTACTTATGTGGATAAGAACGGACAGAAGATAGTTCGTGGCGAGGACAGCATCTACTTTGAATATGCCATGCCTGAGACTTCAGAAATCTGCAACAAGACTGATAAGGGCGGCATCCAGAACCTGCCAAAGGGCTTTGCGCTGAATGGCTCCAAGGTGGTTTACGAGGGATATGTAGAGGCACCAACCAACAGCTTCTATCAGTTTATCCTCTATTATGCCGGCTATATGAAGATCTACATCGACGGCAAGCTGGTGGTGCCTGAGCGCTGGCGTACCGCCTGGAATCCGAATTCCTATAAGTTTGAGACTGCAATTAAAAAGGGTGTAAAGACACCTATCCGCATCGAATGGCAGCCGGATGGCGATGTTTCCTACTGCGGACTCCGTGTGGCAGCCCCACGTTCTGAGGCTGAGAAGAACCAGCTGAGCATCTGGAGCGAGATGTCGCCGGATATGGATTACTACTTCATCGCCGGAAAGAATATGGACGAGGTAATCTCGGGCTATCGTACCCTTACCGGCAAGGCACCGGTATATCCTAAGTGGGTGCTCGGTTTCTGGCAGAGCCGCGAGCGCTATCAGAGCAGCAAGGATATCGAGGAGAACATGAAGAAGTTCCGCGACCTGAAGATTCCGGTGGATAACATCGTACAGGACTGGAACTACTGGAAGCTGGATTCATGGGGAAGCCACGAGTTTGAGGCGGCACGCTATCCGAACCCTCAGGCGATGCTCGACAGCGTACACGCCCTGCATGGAAGATTCATGATTTCGGTTTGGCCGAAATTCTATGATACCGTGAAGAACTACAAGGAACTGGATGCCAAGGGCTGGATGTATCACCAGGCTATCAAGGATGATATCCACGACTGGCTCGGTTTCCGCGGCTCCTTCTATGATGCCTACGATGCCGGAGCCAGAAAGATGTTCTGGCGACAGATGGATGAGAATCTCTATACCAAGTATAAGTTCGGTATCGATGCCTGGTGGATGGATGCTTCTGAGCCGAATGTGCGCGACTGCACGCCGATGTGGTACCGCAAGGCGCTCTCAGGTCCTACCGCCCTGGGCACGGCTACCGAGTATTTCAATGCCTACAGCATCGTGAATGCCGACGCCATCTACAATGGTCAGCGCAGCGTGAACCCTAACCAGCGTGTCTTCCTCCTCACCCGTTCGGGCTTTGCTGGCGAACAGCGCTACAGCACCGCTACCTGGTCGGGCGATATTGCTACCCGCTGGGAGGATATGCGTGCGCAGATGACTGCCGGATTGAACTATTCCATGGCAGGTCTTCCTTTCTGGGGAATGGACCAGGGTGGCTTCTGTGTGGAAAACCGCTATGTGGCTGCCCAGCAGGAGTTCGACAAGACCGGTAAGGAGAATGCCGATTTGAAGGAATGGAGAGAGTTGCAGGCTCGCTGGAACCAGTTTGGCTGTTTCGTTCCGCTCTATCGTGCCCACGGTCAGTGGCCGTTGCGTGAGGTTTGGAACATCGCTCCAGCCGATCATCCTGCCTACAAGACCATCGTAGCCTACGACAAGCTCCGCTATCGCCTGATGCCTTACCTCTACAGTATGGCGGGTATGGTGCATCTCAAGGATTACACCATGATGCGCGGACTGGTGATGGATTTCAATGGCGATGAGAAGGTGTTGGATATCAAGGATCAGTGGATGTTCGGTTCTGCCCTGATGGCTTGTCCTGTAGGCGAGTATCAGAAGTATTCACGCGAAGTCTATCTGCCTAAGCAGAAGGGCTGGTATGATTTCTATACCGGAGCATATCATGCAGGCGGTC
>ERZ1031798.466-NODE-466-length-11023-cov-4.025802_pt1 | contig 11023 bp, 5 predicted proteins | sample MGYA00517882_ERZ1031798 | MGnify/ENA primary metagenome ERZ1031798 (study PRJEB33719, sample SAMN04261244) | wastewater metagenome | biome: rural village; feature: human; material: feces | host: Homo sapiens | place: El Salvador | collected 2013-01-07 ...
GTGTTCTCGCAATGAGTGTTCCACATTGCGCTACGATACTTCGACCTAACTCAAAGTGTAATTGCTGACCCTCACGTAATTGAAGATGTTGTTGAAAGAGTCCGAAGTAGTCTTTGAAGTTAGCAATTGGGTTAGCGTCAGGGTGGTCGTAGTCAATTCCTAAACCTCCACCTACGTTGATGTTAGGTGTGGCGATGCCTTCTGCTTCGAGCTGATTTTGAAGATCGTTGATGCGATGGCAAAGGGCTTCATAAACGCTGAGATCGAGTATTTGGCTTCCGATATGGAAATGTAGGCCTGTGTATTCAACGTTGTCTAATTGCTTGGCCCGTTGTATGGCATCAACCATGTCTTCCATAGCGATGCCGAATTTGTTTTCGTTAAGGCCTGTCGTTATCTTAGCATGTGTGTGTGCATCGACATTCGGATTGATACGGAATGCAACGTGGGCTATTGTGCCCATATCGTGTGCTATCTGGTTAATAACCTCTAATTCAGGTAGGCTCTCGACATTGAAACTATGAATGCCAATACGCAAGGCTGTGCGTATTTCATTATCGCTTTTGCCAACGCCTGCGTAGACAATGCTATTACCTTTGAAGCCTGCTGCATGTGCTGCTTCAATTTCACCACCTGACACGCAGTCTGCACCAAGGCCAGCTTGGGCTATAAATTGCAATATATGAGGATTTGCATTTGCCTTTACTGCATAATGTACGTGAAAGTTGGGGCGTGATAGCGTTTCGACGTGTATGGCAGCTAACGTTTCACGCAGGTTTGTTAAGTCGTAATAGTAAAAGGGAGTGTCAAGTTCAGTAAAACGTTGTGTTGGAAATGTCATTGTATTGTAGGTTTTTCAATAATATTCGGAAGGGAGGGGAATATAGTTTTTTGTATATCTCCTCTCTTCCGAAATGAATGTTTTACTTTTTAGTATTAAAGAGTTTTTCGCTTAGTGCACAAAGGGCTGCCTTTTTATCTGATTCTCGAATTAAGAATGAGATATTGTGATTACTGCCACCGTATGAAATCATACGTACGGGAATGTTGGCCATGGCTTCGGTAACAAGTGTTTCAAATCCAACATTACCCCAACGGAGATCGCCTACTACGCAGATAATACACATATTTTCGTCAATGCTTACTGTACCATACTTTTTCAGTTCCTCTACGATATTAGCTAAATGGGCATTGTTGTCAATGGTAAGTGTGACGCCAACTTCACTTGTTGTTACCATGTCTACTGGAGTGTGGTTGACCTCAAACGTTTCAAATAGCTTGTGTAAAAAGCCAGTAGCCAAGAGCATGCGTGAAGAAACAATCTTAATGGCAGTTATATTATCCTTTGCAGCGACAGCCTTGATTGTTCCCTTTTGCATTTGGTCGTTAATGATTGTGCCAGGTGCAGAAGGGTCCATTGTATTAAGTAAACGTACAGGAACCCCAGCATAATGAGCGGGTTGAATACAAGTGGGGTGGAGTATTTTTGCTCCGAAATAGGCTAATTCTGCAGCTTCTTCAAAATTGAGCTGACGAACAGGAGTCGTGCTGGGCACAAAACGAGGATCGTTATTGTGCATACCATCAATGTCTGTCCAAATCTGAATTTCGTCAGCACGTAACACGGCACCTATTAAGCAGGCTGTATAGTCAGAACCACCACGTTGGAGGTTGTCAATATCGCCTTTGTGATTACGACAGATAAAACCTTGTGTAATATATAGGTCGTAATTGGGGTTTTGCTTTAGAATATTGTTAAGATGCTCTTTGATATAGCCCATATCAGGTTCTCCATTGGCATCAGTTGCCATGAAGTTAAGGGCTGGAATTAACATAACCTTTATGCCGCACTCTTTGAGGTAGTTCGTTACCATATTGGTGCTCATGAGTTCGCCTTGCGCAAGAATTTCTTTCTCAAGTTTATCAGAGAAATCATGTGTGGTGAGTTCGTGAAGGTGCATGAAGATATCGTGCAGCAGATCGTCTGTCTTCTTTACGTTCTCGGGCTGTGCGTACAATTCTTCAACGTGCTGACGATAGAGTGTGCGTAATTTATTAATTACACTACTTGCTCCCTCGGCATTGTGCTTTTTTATGTAATCGGCAATTTCAACCAAAGAGTTGGTTGTGCCAGACATGGCTGATAGTACGACAATTTTACGCTCACCATCAGTGATGAGTTGGCAAACGTCTTTCATGCGTTGAGGTGAACCTACTGAGGTTCCGCCAAATTTGAGTATTTTCATAGCTTTTACTTTTATGCTTATGGAATTTGATATTGGAGGTAGGTATGTTGGTGAAGTATGAATCGTTGTCACTCAATGACTCCTTGCGGTAGTGTTTCTGTAATTGTACCATTGCTGCAACGATAAACTACCCCTGGAAATTCGTTTAATAAATTCATGTTGTGCGTCACCATAACGACGGCGCTTCCTTGTTCTCGTACGGACTGAAGAATGCGCATGATTTGTCGACTGGTGTCGGGATCAAGATTGCCAATAGGCTCATCGGCTAACACGACTTTGGGCTTATTGAGTAATGCACGAGCTATGCAGACACGTTGCTGCTCGCCCCCTGAGAGTTCGTGTGGAAAATGATCCTTTTTGTCGAAGAGTCCTACACGTTCTAAGACTTGCTTTATGCGTTCTGGACGAGCTTTCTTCTTCCAATTTGTAGCTTTAAGCACAAAATCAAGGTTTTGCTCGATTGTAAGTTCGTGCAACAATTGAAAGTCTTGAAATACAATGCCTAACTGACGTCGTAGTTGTTGTATTTTGTTGCGCTTTGCTCTTTTGATATTAAGACCAAGTATGTTAGCCTCGCCCGAGACGATTGGCAGTTCGCCGTATAATGCTTTAAGGAGCGAACTTTTTCCACTGCCTACCTTTCCTATAATGTATATGAAGTCGTTGTCGTCTACACTGAAGTTCACACCTTCGAGAATGGGGTGATCGTTATGACGTAAAACGACGTCTTTGAGCTCAATTAGCATAATTGTATGGTATTAATCTAACTTTAATACGGCCAAGAAAGCCTTTTGTGGCACTTGTACGTTGCCAATCTCTTTCATACGTTTTTTGCCTCGTTTTTGCTTTTCAAGCAACTTTCGCTTACGACTGATGTCGCCACCATAACACTTTGCGGTTACGTCCTTGCGAACTTGCTTTACAGTTTCGCGCGCAATGATTTTAGCACCAATGGCAGCTTGTATGGCTATGTCGAATTGTTGACGTGGCAATAATTCTTTTAATTTTTCGCACATACGACGACCAAAGTATACGGCATTATCGACGTGGGTAAGCGTTGAAAGCGCGTCAACAGGTTCACCATTCAGCAAGATGTCCATTTTTACTAATTTGGATAGACGGAAGCCTATTGGGTGATAGTCAAATGAAGCGTACCCCTTTGATATACTCTTTAGCTTATCGTAGAAGTCAATAACAATCTCAGCCAAAGGCATGTCGTAATAGAGTTCAACACGATCACCAGACACGTATTCTTGCTTTACGAGTTCGCCACGCTTGCCCAAACAAAGTGTCATAATATTGCCGAGATATTCAGTTCGAGTAATAATAGAGGCACGAATGTATGGCTCTTCGATGTGGTCGATTTCAGTTTGGTCGGGCATACCTGCAGGGTTATGCACTTCCTTCATTTCGCCATGCTTGTCGTAGATGTTGTAACTAACGTTCGGAACGGTAGTAATGACGTTCATATTAAACTCTCGGTCAAGACGTTCTTGTACAATCTCCATGTGTAGCAAGCCTAAAAAGCCGCAACGAAAGCCAAAGCCCAACGCTACAGAAGACTCTGGCTGGAAGGTGAGTGAGGCGTCGTTTAATTGCAACTTTTCAAGGCTGGCACGAAGTTGTTCAAAGTCTTCTGTTTCAATAGGATAGACACCAGCAAAGACCATAGGCTTTACCTCTTCAAAGCCTTCTATAGCCTTGGCACAAGGATTTTGCACAGAGGTGATGGTATCGCCCACTTTAACTTCGGTGGCAGTCTTAATGCCACTAACAATATAACCGACATCTCCGCAGTGCAACTCCTTACGAGGAGAAAGTTCCATTTTGAGTACGCCTACTTCGTCATCATGGTAGCTCTTTTGCGTATTGACAAAGATAACGTCTTCATCTTTATGTATTGAGCCGTTTACAATCTTGAAGTACGCTATGATACCCCTAAAGGGATTGAATACAGAATCAAAGATAAGTGCTTGCAACGGAGCCTTTTCGTCGCCAACAGGGGCGGGAATACGTTCAATTACTGCACGCAAAATATCGTCAACACCCTCGCCTGTCTTACCCGAAGCACGAATGATATCTTCACGTTTGCAACCTAAGAGGTCGATGATTTCGTCCTCAACCTCTTCGGGCATGGAGTTGACCATATCGCATTTGCTCAAAACAGGAATAATCTCGAGATTGTGCTCGATAGCCATGTAAAGGTTGGAAATGGTCTGCGCTTGTACGCCTTGCGTTGAGTCAACTAACAATAGGCAACCTTCGCAGGCTGCAATGCTTCGTGATACTTCGTAAGCAAAGTCGACGTGCCCCGGAGTGTCAATTAAATTAAGATGATAAGTTTCACCATCCATTTGATACTCCATCTGAATGGCATGGCTTTTTATTGTGATGCCTCGTTCGCGCTCAAGGTCCATGTCGTCAAGCATTTGTCCTTCCGTCACCTTAATGGTTTGTGTGCGTTCCAAAAGGCGGTCGGCCAGAGTGCTCTTGCCATGGTCAATGTGTGCGATAATGCAAAAATTGCGTATATGATTCACTGTGCTTCAAGTGTTTTAGTGGAAAATAGGGAAGTTGAACTCTTGTTCTATGAAAAATTTCTGTTCTTTCTTAGAATTTCTCTGCAGCTTCAAAACTTACAGCATGTTTTAAGTCCTTTTCGCTAAGAACAACGTCGTCACCCTTAATGGGCCAGTCAATGTCAATTGTGGGATCATCGTAACGGATAGAACATTCAGACTCAGGCGCATAACGATTGTCTACTTTATAGGTAAAGACTGCCGTATCGCTCAGCACTTGAAAGCCGTGTGCGAAGCCACGAGGAATGAAAAGCTGTCGCTTGTTTTCAGCAGAAAGTTCAACCATTACGTAGTGACCATAAGTGGGTGAAGACTTGCGAAGGTCTACGGCTACGTCAACAACCGTTCCCTGTAATACGCGTACTAATTTGGCTTGAGAGTCTGCACCTTTTTGAAAGTGCAAACCACGGAGCACACCCCGTGAAGACATTGACTGATTGTCTTGCACAAAGTGTACTTCGTGGCCAATAGCGTTGTTAAAATCAACTTCACGCCATGTTTCCATAAAGTATCCGCGTGCATCTTCAAATACACGAGGTTCTAATATCCATACGTCGGGTATGCTAGTCTTTATATATTCCATATTTTAAGTATTATTATATTGTAAAAAAGAAGAGAGGAATTGAACCTACTTCACCAGTGTAGTTTCGCATTTCCTCTCGTATAATGTTCGCTTGTATTATTCAATGACAATATGATTGTCTACTATTGTTGCTGTAAAGCTCTTCTGCTGATCATGTTCCATTATAAAGTCGCAAAGAGCATCTTCAAGGTAGTGTTGTATGGCGCGTTTTAGTGAACGAGCACCATACTGAGCATCAAATCCTTTGTCAACTAAGAACTGTTTTGCATCGTCAGCAACGTTGAGCGTAAATCCGTTGTGCTGCATTCGCTTACAAAGGTCTGACATTTCAAGTTCAGCGATTTTCAGTGCACTCTGCTTTGTCAGAGGATTAAACATGATGATATCGTCAATGCGATTGAGGAACTCTGGTGCAAATTGTTTTCGTAAAGTCTTTAGAATGATACTTTCTGCAACCTCGCTCGTCAATTCACCGCTAACACGTTCAAAGCCTAATCCACCACCAAACTCTCTTAATTGTCGAGTACCGCTATTTGAAGTTAGTATAATAATGGTGTTGCGAAAGTCTACAGTGACACCATTACCATCGGTCAAGCGTCCTTCGTCCATTACTTGTAAGAGAGTATTGAACACATCGGGGTGAGCTTTTTCGATTTCATCAAGCAAGATAACGGAGTAGGGATGACGGCGCACACGTTCAGTCAATTGTCCTCCTTCTTCGTATCCAACATATCCCGGAGGAGCTCCTACCAATCGGCTTACACTATATTTCTCACCATACTCGCTCATGTCAACGCGAATAAGGGCATCCTTTGAACCAAACATCCATTCAGCAAGCGTCTTTACAAGATGAGTTTTACCAACACCAGTAGGGCCAACAAAGAGGAAAGTACCAATAGGTCGGTCAATGCCTTTCAGCCCGATACGACTGCGTGTAATAGCACGTGTTAGTCGTTCAACAGCTTTTTCTTGTGCAATGACACGTTTGTTCAGTTCTGAGCGCATACCCTTAAGTCGTTCGCTTTCGTTGGCTGCGACACGTGTAACGGGAACGCCACTCATCATACTTACTACTTCTGCAACAACTGCATCATCAACTAAAGTCGGGTGGCATTGTTGTTCATCTTGCCACTGTTTAGTCATTTGTTCAAGTTCGGTCGTAAGCGTTTGAACTTGGTCGCGGAGATTAGCTGCCAACTCATAATTTTGATTTTGTGCGGCTTGAAGCTTTTGTTGACGTAATTGTTCTATTTCCTTTTCTTTAGCTTCAATAGACTTTGGGGTGTTGGTGCCAACAAGGTGCATTCGTGCACCAGCCTCGTCTAAAGCATCAATGGCCTTGTCAGGCAACGCTCTATCGGTGATATATCGACTCGTTAAATCGACGCAAGCTTTGAGCGCTTCTTCTGTATAGTTTACAACGTGATGCTTCTCGTAGCGTTCCTTAATATTATGGAGTATGCAAAGTGTCTCTTCCGGTGAGGTTGGTTCGAGCGACACCTTTTGGAAGCGTCGATCAAGGGCTCCATCTTTCTCAATTGTTTTCTTAAACTCTCCTGTCGTTGTTGCACCTATACATTGCACTTCACCACGAGCTAAAGCGGGCTTTAAGATGTTGGCAGCATCTAAACTGCCTGGAGCAGAACCTGCGCCAATAATCGTATGAATCTCATCTATGAAAAGAACAATCTCTGGGTGTGACTTTAGTTCCTTTATCAATCTACGAAGGCGCTCCTCAAATTGTCCGCGATATTGTGTGCCAGCAACAATTGAGGCCATATCAAGTGCTACGATACGTTTATTCTGCAATAAGTGTGGCACGTGATGATGAGCGATACGATCAGCCAAGCCTTCCACAATAGCACTCTTACCGACACCAGGGTCACCTATAATAATAGGATTATTCTTTTTACGTCGGCAGAGAATTTGTACAACGCGTTGAATTTCTTCTTCACGTCCAACCACAGGGTCAAGTCCTCCCTTAGCAGCAACGGCTGTTAAGTCAGTGCCGAAATTATCAACAATGGGTGTATCGCTATTGCTTTTAGGCGTTTTGCGTTCAGCCGTTTGTTGCGACGTTTCGTCCCCCTTTGAGAAGTCATCGTTAGGGTAGGGCATATCATCCTCGTTAGGGAAACTGAAATCATCGGAAGGCGATGCTGCTGTCGAATTTGCAGACTGAATTTTTTCATAGCTTACGCCTCTATCTAATAAGAGGGATTTCGCCTCGTTCTGTCTGTCGTGAAGTATAGATAGTAGAATAATTTCGGCACCACTTTTCTTGCCTTGTGCTAATTTGTCTTCAAGCGTTAGCAGATGTAGAATGCGCGTGCTATCTGTGTCGAAAGTAGAAGGCGCAGAACTCATTAATTCATCATCCTTTGCGCCTTCGTTGGTCTTGCTATTTTGTACGTTTATTTGTGATTTTACTTCGTCTATAAGCGAGTCAACTTTTATATTTATCTTATTTAGAAGTTGAACAACATACTCGTTATCAAGAATGCTTAGTAGTAGGCATAGTGGAGTAATACGCAAAAGCACATATTCTTGCGCTATCTCCTTGCTCTTGTTTATTAGCTGAGCAGTGCCAGCTGGTATTTCGTAGTTCATAGTTGTATAAAAATCTTTTTGTTTAGCAATGCATAAAGCTTGCCATTTAGCCGTGTTGGTTACCTTACTATTGTTGTTGGGTTGTTAATAGATAAAACGAATGTTTTATTACAAGCAGCAATTATATCAGCGACAAAGTTAGTACTTCTTTCGTGATAACACAAATAAAGAAGACACTTTTATTATGTGTAAGGAGGCATTATATACGTATATATGCATGGCGATTGTAGTGTCCGTTTGAGTCATTGCGATGTATAATGGGCTGTTATTAATCTTAAAACGTCCATTTGCTATGTAAAAAAATATACGTACTTTTGCAATAAATATCTAAGTCCTACGTTTTATGTATGGTGAACGATAGATTCAATTGTAGCTGTTTACTTGCTACATGCAAGTCTTTTAAAGATAACAATACAAATTATGATATTTAGAAAGTTTCTCATCTTATTGGCTTTATTTACGGCCAGTTTTACTTTTTCGGCTATTGCGCAATCGTCTATGTCGGACGATCAGGTGCTACATTTTATGATGCGTGAGAACGCTCGTGGAACATCACGATCTGAAATCGTTACAAGCCTTATCGAACGCGGAGTTCAGATAGATCAAATTCGCCGTATTCGCGACAAATATGACAAGCAACAGAGTGGGGTTGCTGTTGGAGCAAGGAATATTACAGGCGAGTCAGCTAACGACCGCTTAAGAAAACCAAATGGTGACAAGGCTTCTAAAACAAAGGGTGTAAACCAGCGTAAGAAACAATCTGAGTCGGTCGATGAAAGCACGATGTCTGACAAACAACGTCGTGTATATAATCGTCGTCGTAACGAAGAGTATATGGACGAAATGGACAAGTTCATGCCTGATTCTTTGGATGAATATGACGATTATTATGACGAAGAGAATGAAAAGGGGGAAAAGAAACAAAAGATAGAGGTGTTTGGTCGTAATATCTTCAATAATAAGTCTTTATCATTTGAACCAAACATGAACATTGCAACGCCACAAGACTATCGCTTGGGGGCGGGTGACGCTGTATTCGTAGACGTATGGGGTGCTTCACAAAAGCGCTTTGAAAGTACGGTTTCGCCAGATGGTACAATCAATATAGAATCTTATGGCCCCGTTAACGTTGACGGACTTACTGTGGCGCAAGCTAATCGGCGTTTGCGCTCATTGTTGGGACAACGCTATGGCGGTTCGAATATACGCTTGACAGTTGGACAGACGAAGACAATTACTGTGCATGTAATGGGTGAGGTAAAAGCGCCTGGAACGTATACGTTGTCAGCTTTCTCAACCGTCTTCAATGTACTCTATATGGCAGGCGGTACAAACGATATTGGTACGTTGCGTAATATAAAGGTTTATCGTAAAGGACGTTTGATTTCGACCTGTGATATTTATGATTACATCTTGAATGGCAATATGAAGGGCAATGTGCGGTTAACATCAGAAGATGTTATTATCGTTGGCCCTTACGAATGCTTGGTGAACATAACGGGTAAGGTAAAGCGTCCGATGTATTACGAAATGAAGGCAAATGAAAGTGTTGGTACTTTAATTAAATACGCTGGCGGTTTTACGGGAGATGCCTATCAAGGTAATATTAACTTAATGCGTAAGGCTGGAAACGAATTGTCTGTCTATTCAATTGATGAGTTTGAACGCAACTCTTTTCAATTAGCTGATGGGGACTCTGTGTCAGTTGACAGTACTTTACAGCGCTATCGCAATATGGTCGAAATCAAAGGTGCAGTCATGCGTCCTGGCAAATACCAAATGGACGGTAGTGTTACAACGCTTCGTCAGTTGATTGAAACGGCAGGTGGGCTTAAGGAAGATGCGTTCACAACGCGCGGATTTATACATCGTCGCAAAGAAGACCGCTCACTTGAGGTGATAGACGTTGATGTTAAAGGACTTGTTGACCATACTGTCGCCGATATAGCCTTAAAAAATGAAGACGTGTTCTACGTTCCTTCAAAGGAAGTGATGCAAAAGGAACGTGTATTACATATCTCAGGTGAGGTTAATTATCCTGGTGAATACAATTATGCGGATGGAACAACTCTTGAAACACTTATATTACAGGCTGGTGGGCTTAAAGATGCAGCATCATTAGTAAAGGTTGACGTGTCGCGTCGTATGCGTAATCAAGATGCAAGCCAGACCACAAGTCAGGTGGCGCAAGCTTTCAGCTTTTCACTAAAGGAAGGCTTCGTGGTTGACGGAGAACCAGGATTTGTCTTACAACCATTTGATGAAGTATTCGTGCGTCGTTCTCCAGGATATATAGAACAGCAGCACGTGTCGGTTGAGGGCGAAATCGCTTTTAGTGGTGCTTATGTGCTCAAGAGTAAGGGTATGCGCCTTAGTGATTTGGTAAAAGATGCAGGTGGCTTAACCAAAGAGGCTTATGCATTGGGCGCACACTTAGAGCGTACCATGACGCCTATAGAAAAGCTAAAGCAACAAACGTTAATAAAGATGGCAACCGATGCTGACTCTATTGACATGAAGAAATTGGAACTCGGTGATACGCAATATGTTGGTATAAACTTAGAGCAAGCTTTGGCTCACCCTGGTTCTAATCAATGGGATATTGTATTGCGAGACGGCGACCGCTTGGTAATACCACAATACAATAACACGGTTTCAATTAACGGACAGGTGATGTATCCTAATACAGTCGCCTATAAAGAAGGTGCTAAGCCCAGTTACTACATTAACCAAGCAGGTGGATTTGGTAATCGCGCACGTAAAGGACGTGCATTTGCTGTTAATATGAATGGAACCGTTACGCGCATACGTTCTGCAAAGCATATTACGCCGGGTTGCACAATCTTAGTTCCAGCAAAACCGAAGCGTAAACGTATGTCGTTTAGCGAAATTCTGTCGTTAGGTACGATGACGGCTACTTTGGGTACTGTTATTGCAACCTTAGCGCATAGACCAGATCTGGTGCTCCAAGGCAGTGGCCGTCAAGAGCAGCCGGGTGGTGTTTA
>ERZ1031798.469-NODE-469-length-11007-cov-4.973247_pt1 | contig 11007 bp, 9 predicted proteins | sample MGYA00517882_ERZ1031798 | MGnify/ENA primary metagenome ERZ1031798 (study PRJEB33719, sample SAMN04261244) | wastewater metagenome | biome: rural village; feature: human; material: feces | host: Homo sapiens | place: El Salvador | collected 2013-01-07 ...
ATAATCTTATCACCCCATCCGTCTCCGAAGATACTCGGTGAATGAGTAGTGATGAGTTTCTATTTCTTTAATTTTGGAGTATGCCATAACATCGTTTGTTTACAGTGCCCACCTTATTCAAGCAAGCACTCGTTATTAATGATACGTATGCAAAGTTAATAAATTTTCCACCCAAAAGCAAGATTTCGACCGAACAATGTCCACCATTTTGTTTCTGACGGCGGAGATTGAGGCAAGGGGGTTGGAGATAGAGATGAACCTGGTTAACAAATAGTGTTTCGTTTATGCTACCTATTTTGAATATAACCCTCTTGATCATAACAGCGATGATACTTATTAATCATGTTAATTAATAATTGCAGCGAAGGCATATCGGAAGATATGTTTTTAAAATTATTATATTGTACATTATATCTTTCCATCGACCCATGTTGTAATCGTTCTTCTATGTCATGAGGTATTAGAAAAGAAGCACGTTCGCCAAGATATTTGTGAAATTCAGAAAGGAATATATGGATACCAGCAAGATCGAAGTCGCCAAAGTGTACGTACAAGTTTGGTATACGCTCCAACCATGCGCGTAAATCAGAAGACTGCGGATAGCGTGACACAAAAAGCAAACGCTTGTTCGGGAACATGGCAGTGAACAAGGTACGTTGCTGACGAATCATACGGAAGTTTTCCATGTTCTCAATGTTCATTATCAACACATCCTCAGGTATTTCAAATGATTGCCAATCAGATACAAACACGAATGTTCCTTCCTCGGGATTAATCATGATGTCACGACCATTCAGACTACATTGTATCGAATCGTATGAATTTACGGGAAAACCAGGACACGACCGTACCATAACAAGTTTGGAGTTCCCTGTTGCTGCTGCTTGTTCCGACCTTGAGACATCATTAGCAATAACGCTTTTCATACTATCTAAATCTCCGAATCGCTCATCAATATGTTTTAAACTTTGCTCAAGAGTTTGCGGAGATGATGCCATGATGCTACTTTTACTACCATTGGAACGGCTGATAAGCACACCTTCAAAAAGGAGTTCTTCCACCCAATCGCCACGAAGGGCGCTGGATGGAAGAGATTCGCCTGAGCGCAGGCGGATAAGTTTGTCAATAAGTGAAGAAGTTATCTTCATTTCTATATTTTATTTATTGTTGCGAAATTAACGGACGTACAACCGTTTGCGATTTGCCATCCTTGCTCAACAAGTAAGTATAGCGATAGTCAGAGACATTGTATGTAGTTGGCGAAGAATTGATTAGCAGAATATTTCGAGCATTACCAAAGTCAAGTATGCCTTTCACGTTCTGCGGGTGTAGTTTACCTATCTCATCCATCATACAATGTATGCGGAAATCGCCAAACTTGCGACTCACTTTTCCTTTGAATACATTTATAAGCATGATGTTTATCATAGCTTTAACCAGCGTATCTGTTCCTTCGCTGCCTACATGCGACAGTTTGTCTACCCATCCCGTATCGTTGTCATTCTCACCAATGCGGAACTGCAACTGGAAGAGATCGGAGAGCGTGAGGTATTGTCGTTGTGGGTTATCAACGAGCGATTTCATAAAGTCGAGCAGATGTGCCACTGCCTTTTGATTCGTATCTTCGCGATTTGCCGACGAGAAGAGATTGAGTTCGCCCATTGCAAATTGGTTTTCGTCATTGAACTCCTTTATACGCTTCATCAGTTGCACCATCTTGTCAGCCGAAGGTACAGACCGAAGGGCAATGAGCTTTATGACTCCTGCAAAGTTGCGTTCCTTGAAGTCGCTATTGATATCACGTATTATCTTTTCAACATCAGATTCGTGCTTTGTCAATTCGCCCATTTCCTTTGATACACGATTCAATATGTCTAAGTAACGCTCACTGGTTCGACGGCGGTATTCCTCAATCTTGCTATTGGCAATGAAGTCGTCAAGATTGTTTGCAAAGTCGAGGTAATCTTCGTCGACAGAAAGTTCCATACGGAAATGGAATGTATTCTTAACAGAGAAGTTAGCTTTGAAGATATTAACGCATCCTTTGAATTTGTCGAAGTTTTTATGACGTGATACAATAATGCTTGTCAACTCATCAACAGCCTGAATTGGAGTGAGCAATGTCTCACGTTCAGGCGTATCTAACAAAATTGGAGGACACAAACTCTCGTTATTGATGAAATCCCTTGCTTTCTCCAAGTTTTCATCAATATGACTTTTTTCCTTACGTCGGTCTGCAAGTTCTTTTTCTAAAAAATGCAGCGTGTCGTTATGTTTCTGCTTGCGCTGATTGTACTTGTCGCTTAGTTGCTGTAGTTTATCTGCAAGACGTTTCTTTTGAGCGTTGAATTCATCCTCACGGTCAAACAGTTCCTCTTTGTCACGTTGGTAAGCAAACACGAGTCGCTTATTATCTTCTATATATTTCAGCTCGGTTTCTATTGTTTGTATAGAGTTTTTGCACTCCTCGACCAAGCGTGTATCAGCACCACGTCCATGCAGTTCGTTAAGTTCCTGAACCTTGAGCAGTTCCAGTTCATTTTCTGATTTCAGTTTTTTCTGCTTGATATCTGCATGTATTTCTGCCACCTCCTGCTCATGCTTTTGCAGGGCCTCTCTACTTGCTTTCTGGTATCTATTTTCTTCAGAATCAAATTGCTTTTCCTTTTCTGCAGTAATTTTGGCATGTTCTGATTCTGCATTCAGCAGACGGTGAGCAATATCTTGCAGACAAATCTCCTGTTGTTTGTTCTTTTCATCTAATTCTTGTTTTGCCTTATCTGCATATTCTTCAATCTCCACCTGTATGCCTTTTTGTTTCTGTGGAATTGAACGCAGTTCTGTTTCATATAAAGATTTCTGCTGACGCAATTTTTTTATCTTTGGAACGAACACATGTTTCAGTTCCTCAATCTGCTTTTCCTCATACTCATGTAACGAAGCGTATTCAGTCTTCAGTGTTTTAAGAGTGCCTTCCAATACATTCTTTTCTTCCTTCAACTGTGATGGCTTACGCACTGAAAGTGGCAAGTCTGTAAGATCAAGTTTAACTCCGAACATTGAAATTCCATCATCCTTTTGCGGATGCAATCCTGTTCGATAAAGCACACTATCCTCATTTATAACTTTGCCGATATTATGTTCCCAGTCCGTTTTATTCTCCTCCAACCATTCGTATAACGAACCCTTGGTGCGAGCAAGCAGTCGTTCTATATCAGCCAACTTTTCTGAAACCGAATTAATTTCCTGCTGCTTTGCCTCTTTCTTTCGTTTGCTTTCAGCCAAAATGCCAGACTCTTGCTTTTCGTATTCAGTCTGCAGCTGGCCGATATTAGCTTCTGCTGTGGATATCAGACCACCGAGTTCATTCTTGCGTATAGTCAGATCATTCTGTTTTTTTCTCAACGCATCCTGTTCTGCCTTGTAAGGTTGCAAAAATTTTAGTTTCAGTATTTCTTTTTCAACTGCAACTTTCTCGTCCTTGAGTTCTGCAATTTTGTTGGTTGCAAGAGTTAATTTGTCTGTAAAAACAGCTTCAATCTCTTTCTGTTGATTAGTGTGCTCTGCCAACAAACGTCCGTCTGCTTGCAATTTACCCTGAATAAGTTTATTTATTTTTTCGTTCTGCGACAGTTCATAGTTCTTGAACTGGTTTTCAACATTCTGACGCAAGATTTTATATTTAGCCGTGACATCATTAAAGCGTGCTGTGAGCTCTGCAAATTTGGCCTTGTCTCCTTCGAGCTTTACCTTCAACATTTGCTCTTGGCTATGTCTTTTCAGAACTTCCTCTATATGTTGGTCGGCATAAAACTTTTTGCTATCCTTCAGTCGTTTGATATTGTTATTTACAACACCTTGTTCTTGGTTTAGACGCGACTTCTCACGGTCGAAATCCTGCTGTATTTCAGCAAGCAATTGTTTGGTCTTGTTCTGTGACTCTTCGAGTTCCAATATTTTGTTTTCTACCAAAGGCAGACGCTCACGAGACGTGCGTACTGCATAGTTCAGTTCGCCACACAACTCGCTTATCTGCTGTTTCATATACAGCAGTTCGTGATAAGCATTCAGCACATTATCAGCCTGTTTGCGTACAGCCGATTCGCCTTTTTGGTTTAGCTTATACCAGCATGATATGTCTTTATACTCTTGCTCGAAGTCAGCCACCTGACGACGGAAATATCCAAGATCTATATTAGCCTCTTCTTCGCTCATAGAGCGTATAATGATATCCTTTATAAAGTTGGCATCCAGTCGCGAATTAAGGAATACGTTTTGAATGCTTCGCGGAATATTCTGATAACGGTTCGTCTCCATCAGTTGGAATCGTGCGAACTCCTTACCTACAGCCTGCTTGTTGCCATAGAGTATGTCGCGATATTGCTCATATCGGTCAATAATTTTACTCATATAGCAGTTGCCTAAGCGCTCGCGAATCACCTTACTTTCAGCGGTTACCTCCCCATTGTTGTCTACAAGCCATTCTTTCTTGTATTCGCTGTCAATGAAGCGGTAGCAGGCACGTCCCGACGAACGGAATGTCAATATACAGAAAGGTCCGTGCTCATGTTCCACTTCGTACACTATATACGAGTTGGCATGAGGCAGATAGAACTCGTCGAACGATTTCATCTCCTTAGGTATACCAAGATGCAGTTTGTCGGCATTATAAAAGAAGAGGATTGCGCGTAGCAAAGTGCTCTTGCCCACACCTTGAGTGCCAATAAAATGCACATTTCCGTCCACACGCACTTCGGCATAGCGAATATGTGCGCTGTTAATAAATACTATCTTGCGTAATGCTCTCATGCTTGTTCTGTTTCGGTGTCTATTATGGTGAGACAATCTATAAGTTCTTCTATATAATGAAAAGCAGCGGTCACCTTGTATGTGCTGTCGAGCTCATTTTCAAGTTCCACAAAGCCTTGTCGATCCAAGTCGCCAATTAGTTTATCTATTTTATCGTCGTTAGTCTTTAATTCAGTATAAAGATGTCGTGCCTTTTCTTTCAACTCTATGTCACTCGAGAATTTTTCAAGAATATTCGATTTACGGAAGGAGAATCCTGAGCCAAAGGCTGTGTTAAACGTCTTGAGGAAATCTATACGGTCAATCCAATCAGCCATGCGTTGCACCTTGTCTGCCAATTCCACTTTGCTCTCAGAACGAGAGAAATAGTAGTAACCGTTTCCACCTTCAAGCAAGAAGCCTATGCCCTCAAAGTATTCCTGATATTGTTGAAAATCGTCCTCTATAGCATCATAAAGATGCGTACGTTGAGGCGAGATGGAGTTCTGTGAGATAAATCCACCTCTGCTAAGTATTTCAAATATTTCTTTTGTATAGCGCATGTTTGTTAAGCAATTTTTGGATATATCAATGGGTATTCAATACCATTGTAGCAACGATATTCTTCACTAATAGATAGGTTGTCGAGATATTGTGCAGCAATCTGACAAAACAACACAAGTTTCTCCTCCTCAGTCATCTGTTTGCGATAGCCCGAGTAGTTCATTACAAAGTGGAACAGATTGTCGCCGGATGCCATGAATGCATTCTTCACCTCATGTACGTCTACCATTTGTAGCACATGCTGCTGTTCCTTCAACTCGTCTTCCGTAAGCGGGTCGGCAAGATTGCCTTTACGCAAGCGGTCGTTACCTTTGCCTTTGGCTACGTCTTGCAATATTTTTAATCCGACGTCTGACGTGCGTAGCATGGATAGCGAAACTTTCAGCGTATATCTCGGTCGGGGCTCCATCCATACAGGATTTCTTGCAGCCATCTTTGCCTTTATGTCCGTGTTAGTGTCGAGCAGCATTTGGTCGCGCAGATATTTCAGCTTCTGTACCTTCTCAAAAAGTTGGCTCTGATACTTTATCAGACTAAGATAGAGGATAATCTGTCGGTCGAGTTCCAAAAGATTGTGATACACTTCCTTTAGTTGCAGTTTTACGTCAATCACAATTTCTTTAAGCTGCACATCCATAGCCTCTATAAAGAAGGTGTACTGCTTCTCGTTTATGACCTTTTCACATTCGTTTATAAGAGCTGCAATATCCTTGCGTTTCTCGTCGAGATGCACCAACTTCTTTATCTTGATGGCGAAATTTGGCTCGTTCTTGTATGTGTTGTCGATATTGCGTTTCAAGTCTATTACGTTTCGCAAGGTGGTTAGCGAAATATTTTTTAGAATGCGTTTCACATCATTCAGATATCCATATTTACGTTTTGGGTCGGACTCGTTTTGATAATAGTCGATAGCTGCATTCAGGCTGCCTATGCTCTCCTTTACACTTGCTACGTTTATTTCTTCGTTCACTTCGAGCACATCTTCGAAGAATTTCAGATATACATCCTCCAATTCGATGAGGTCGCCATTGTCTCTGATAACTCCAAACCTACGCAGAAACTCCAAACTCTCATCCTTCTTTGCGGCAAGTTCACGTGCTACGTCGTAACGGAACGATAGTCGTTTGCGGTCTTGAAACAACCCGTCCAGCAACTTACGTTCTCTACCTAAAGCGCGTATAAGCTCTTCGAGAGAATGAAAATGAGATGATGTGTCCATTTTGTTTTATTTGTCTCGTTTTTTATTTTCTTTTGTCTGATTACAAAATTACTAAAAATATGCGAACAAACGTACAAATCTTCTGTTAATGTTCGGCTTGGTGCCGAGGTTGTTCCAAGACCTCCGCTACAGCATGCGGCGTACTCTGCTCGTTTAATTTCACTCGCGTGTGTGGCATACTATTTGCTACAGTCCGAAAATGGTCGATTTTACCGCTCAGGAGTGCGAGGAAAATGAAGGAGGAAGAGGGCGGACGGATTTTTGAGGGGTTTTAAAAGGGGCGTTTTTAGGGCTTCGCAAACTTATCGTGAGACTTTACATGGTAAGAGCTATGCTTTTACTGGGTAAAACCTATGCTTTTACATGGTAAAAGCCCACGATAAGTTGGCAAAAAACAGCGAAAAACTACTGAAAAACATGGAAAAAGTGAGGAAAGACCTAAATTTTGGACAAAATCGGCTTGGAAGGGGTTGGTTCGAGGCGGCGAAAAGGCTCGGAAAGTGCGGCGACAATCTCTAGAATGGGGATTCGCGCGGAAGTCGGGTGGTCAATATGACGTGAGCAAGTTACGTGGTTGGCGGAAAGAATTTTACTACGAATTTCGATGGGATGAGCGACCACGAATTACGCGAATAAAGCGGATAACAGTTCTCCCACAGATGGCACGGATGGACACAGATGTTAGGGTGCGCAGGGATTGAACAACGGATTAAACAGATTGAACGGGTTCCTGCTGCTTGGGATTTTCAACAACGGATTGAACCGATTGAACTGATTGCAGGGTGCTCAGAAAATCCGATTAATCAGATAAATCCGTTGTGAAAAAAATATATTGTTAGGGTGCGCAAGGAACTTAACGCGGATTGAACGGATTGAACGGATTGCAGGGTGCGTGTTCAAAAGAATCCGATTAATCAGATAAATCCGTTGTGAAAAAATATATTGTTAGGGTGCGCAGGGATGAACAACGGATTGAACGGATTGAACGGATTCGTGTGGGTGCGAAGGATCTCCCACGGATTGCACGGAACACACGGAACCTTCTGCTGAGAGAGACTCCCACGGATGGCACGGATTGGTACAGATGGTTAGGGTGCGCAGAGATGAACAACGGATTGAATCGATTGAACGGATTTTATAGTAGCGGAGGTATCCTGCCTCCGCCGCGGCCCTCCTACATTCGTGCTATTCGTGGTAGAAACATATTGGATGTGAGAGGTCGCCCACAGAACACGCTGAATACACGGAAGACTATTGCTGAGAGATGGACGAACACGAATTACGCGAATAAAGCGAATAATAGTTCTCCCACAGATGGCGGATGGACACAGATGTTAGGGTGCGCAGGGATTGAACAACGGATTAAACCGATTGAACGGGTTCCTGCTGCTTGGGATTTTCAACAACGGATTGAACCGATTGAACGGATTTTATAGTAGCGGAGGTATCCGGCCTCCGCATCACCAAGTCGGCATTCGTTAGATTCGAGAGATTCGTGTTCGAAAAAAACGCATGATATTGGTGTGGAGGAGCGAACACGAATAACTCGAATAACACGAATTTCGTGTGCCTCCCTACATCTGTGAACATCTGTACCATCTGTGGAAGGCTTTTCTCTGCAAGAGGTTCTGTGAGTTCCGTGCGTTCTGTGGGAATCTCTTTTCTCCCACAGATTTCACTCTGCACAGATGTTAGTGTGCACAGAACTTAACGCGGATTGAACGGATTCGGGAGATTCGTGTTAGATAGATTACGATTGAATATGTGTTGCTGCGTGCTGCGGAGGCAGGATACCTCCGCTACGGATGGGTGCTCAGAAAATCCGATTAATCAGATAAATCCGTTGTAAAAAAATAACACAATATAGTTTTTGTTTTCAATGCTTTGAGCGATAGTTTGGAATAGTTTTCGTAACTTTGCATATAGAGAAACGAACTCTGAACATTGGGAGAAACGAACTCTGAATATTGAAAGAAAAACAAACAGCATCATGCAATATACAATAACAGCACCCCAGACTATTAACGCTACTATCGCCCTGCCGGCGTCGAAAAGCATCAGCAACCGCGCACTTATCATTCATGCGCTGTCGTGCGGCGACATACTGCCGCAGAACCTCTCGGTGTGCGACGACACGGAGGTGATTATCGATGCGATGCAGCGACGCCCGTACGAGATTGATATCAAGGGGGCAGGCACGGCGATGCGATTCCTCACGGCGTTCCTCGCCACGCAGCCGGGCGAGCACGTGCTCACGGGCACCGACCGCATGAAGCAGCGTCCGATAGGCATTCTGGTGAACGCGCTGCGCTATCTGGGCGCCGACATCGAATACTTGGGTGAGGAGGGCTATCCGCCGCTGCGCATCAAGGGGCGCACGCTCGAGGGCGGATATATAGAGGTGGCGGGCAACATCAGTTCGCAGTATATCTCGGCGCTGCTGATGATTGCGCCGACGCTGAAGAACGGACTGCAGTTGCGCATCACCGACGGTGCCATCTCGCGCCCGTATATCGACCTCACGCTGTGGATGATGCGCGAGTACGGGGCGGACGCCGACTGGAGCGACGCGGACACCATCACGGTGAACGCGAAGCCGTACGAGCGACACGAGTACACGATAGAGAGCGACTGGAGCGCGGCGGCTTACTGGTACGAGATGCTGGCGCTGCGAGGAAACGACGAGTCGGAGGTGCGCTTCAAGGGTCTCATGGACGCGTCGCGTCAGGGCGACTCCATCGTGAAATACATCTTCTCGCTGCTGGGCGTGAAGACTAAGTACAGCACGGTAGAGGGCGAGCGCTTCCCGACGGTGAGCATAAAGAGCCACCCGTGTATGCTGCCGCGCCTCGACTACGACTTCAGCAGTGTGCCCGACCTGGCGCAGCCGGTGGTGGTGACGTGCGCACTGCGCGGCATACCATTCCGCTTCACGGGGCTGGCTACGCTGCGCATCAAGGAGACCGACCGCATCGAGGCGCTGAAGCGCGAGCTGCGCAAGCTGGGCTTCGTGCTGCGCGACGAGAACGGCGACACGCTCATCTGGGACGGCACGCGCTGCGAACCGACATTAGAGCCTATCGACACGTACGACGACCACCGCATGGCGATGGCGTTCGCGCCGGCTGCTATTATGTTCCCGGGGCTGCGCATCAACGAGCCGCAGGTGGTAACGAAATCGTACCCACAGTATTGGGAGGACATGCAGGTGGCTGGGTTCGGAGTGAAAGGGTGTTGAGATGGTGAGATGGTGATGTGGTGAGATTTGCACACTACTTCTGTGGATTCCGCCAGGGGGTGCAGCTGTCTCAGCTGCACCAACCGAACAAGCGGTGAAGAAGCTCCCACGGAATGCACCGAACACACAGAACCTCTTGCAGAGAAGAGCCTCCCACAGATGACACGGATGCGCACAGATGTAGGAGGGTATGGCATTCCTGCCATACCCACGCTGCCAGCCCAGGTGGGCAATTGTCTCCGCTCGGCTTTGCCGCTTGCCAGAGTAAGAACTGCACCAACAAAACAAAAGGCACCTATTGCTCGGTTGGTGCCTATTGCTCGGTTGGTGCCTATTGCTCGGTTGGTGCACTTGAGACAAGTGCACCCCCTGGAAGGCTCATCCGTTTAATCGATTTAATCCGTGGTTAAATTCTGCGCACCCTCACATCTGTGCAGATCTGTGAAATCCGTGGGAGGCAAAGACTTAGCAAACAATCCGTGGGAGGACACAAAAAACATTGAAAAGAATATGATAATATTAGTGATTTCGATAATTGCGCTCGGCATAATCGCAGCGCTGATCGCCAAGCTGAGCAAGCACGACGGCGAAGAGAAGATAACCGTGGTGGAGACATGCGCCACATGCAACGGCACGAACGATAAGTGCGAGCAGGACTGCATGATGGAGGCTGCCACGAAGGACATCGTCTACTACGACGACGAGGAGCTCGATGCGTTCAAAGGACGCCCGTCAGACAGCTACACCGACGAGGAAGTTGAGCAGTTCAGCGAGGTGCTCTACACCATGCGACATGAGGAGATTGCCGACTGGTGCCGCAGTCTGACGCTGCGCGGAATCAGTCTGCCCGACCAGATAAAGGACGAAACATTCATGCTTATGGAGGGCTAAGGCAATAAAACGCCACAAACAGAGTTATTTATACGTGAAACTATTTAAGACAAGACATATTATCCCCATCCTTCTCGCAGCTGTATTGGTGGTTGCGACAGGATGTTCTACGCAGAAAAACACCGCGCGCACACGCTGGTGGCATTCGTTCAAGGCCCGTTATAACACCTATTATAACGGCTCATTAGCGTATATTGACGCCTCTCTGGAGAAAGAGGATGGCAACAAGGACAACTTCACCGAGATCATTCCGCTCTAACCATACAGATCGGAAGAGCGGTTCAGCAGGAATGCCGAGACCGATCTC
>ERZ1031798.471-NODE-471-length-10983-cov-6.902910_pt1 | contig 10983 bp, 8 predicted proteins | sample MGYA00517882_ERZ1031798 | MGnify/ENA primary metagenome ERZ1031798 (study PRJEB33719, sample SAMN04261244) | wastewater metagenome | biome: rural village; feature: human; material: feces | host: Homo sapiens | place: El Salvador | collected 2013-01-07 ...
CGGTACTTTCCCGGCTATGTCTGTGGGTTGGGTAGTGAGCGATGAACCATTCTTCCTGCCGCCGCAGTCGGTGGCGTATACCGTCATCCGCAACTTCCCCGCAGGCACGGATCTGGAACAGGAAGCCCGGGATGCTGCCTGCCCGGTGAGAAAGTTCTTCGCCGACACCCGCAAGGCCATTTCGGACTGGTTCTACCAGACCATGCCCATCTGAGGGTAAAGCTTCTTCTATAACGCAAAAAACTGCTGCCCCGTACCGGATGCCAAAGCGTCCGGGCAAAGGGGCAGCAGTTTTTTTATGCAAGATTATGCGGTGCTTTGCGGCAAAAGCGCTGTATACCGCTATTTATTTTCGGGGGGGGGTAACGCGGAAGCGCTTTACCACCTGTTCCAGTGCGCTGATGTCCACAGGCTTGGACAGGTGTTCGTCCATGCCGGCTTCCTTGCTCTTTTGCATATCCTCAAGGAAGGCATTGGCGGTCATGGCAAGGATGGGGATGGTGCGTCCCAGCGGGTTTTCGCCGCTGCGGATGCGGCGGGTGGCTTCCAGGCCATCCATCACCGGCATCTGTATATCCATCAGGATCATGTCATAGTCGCCGGGCTTCACGCTGGCAAAGGCATCCACGATCTCCTGACCGTTGGGGCAGATGGTGCAGCTTGCGCCTTTTGTTTCCAGCAGCATTTGCAGAATCTCGGCGTTGATGGCGTTATCCTCGGCACAGAGGAACTTCATGCCGGACAGGGGAGAAGTGATCTCTTCTTCCTCCGGAAGTGCCTGCACCTTTTGCACCGTGTCCGCTTCGGTGTCAATGGGAAATTCCAGCACCACCTCAAAGCGGGTGCCCTTGCCGGTGGCGCTCTCCACGCTGATGGAACCGCCCATCAGGTCTATGACGCTTTTGGTAATCGCCATACCCAGACCCGTGCCCTGCACCTTGTTGGTGCCGGAGCGCTCCTCACGGGTAAAGGGGTCGAAAAGGGTCTTTTGGTAGTCCGCACTCATGCCGATGCCGTCATCCTGCACCACAAAGCGGTACCGGGCGTAGTGCTCGTTCCGGGGCAGCTCTTCCACCTCCAAACGGATGTGCCCGCCGGTGGGCGTATACTTGACCGCGTTGGAGAGGATGTTCATCAGCACCTGATTCAAACGGTTGGGGTCGGCCAGCACGTTTTCGTGCTGCAGATTGGTGCTTACCGTAAAGCTCTGACTGCGCTGACCTGCCTGCTGCCGGATGATGCTGTCCAGCTGACTGATCTGCTGGGGCAGGTTCATCTTTTCCACATGCAGGGTGGTCTTGCCGCTCTCGATGCGGCTCATATCCAGAATATTGTTGATGATGCCCAGCAGCAGCTGACCGGAGCTTTCCAGCTTGCCCAGATGCTCGGCCAGCTTTTCCGGCTCGTGCAGCTCGTTTTTCATCAGGGTGGTGATGCCGATGATGGCGTTCATGGGGGTGCGGATATCGTGGCTCATGTTGGAGAGGAAGTCCGTCTTGGCTTTGCTGGCACGCTCGGCGGACTGTAACGCCTCGGCGGCAGCATCCTGCGCCCGCCGCATCTCGTCGTTGGCCTGCGTCAGCTGGATGTTATACTGCTCCAGACGGAGGTTCGTCTCTTTTTCGGCCCGCAGCTCCCGTTGCTGCTTTTCCCGCAAAAGGAACCAGCCAGCAATGACTGCCATGATCGAAAACACCGTTGCAAAGCCTACAATAACGGCCATGACGATATTGACCAGCTTCTGCGTATTCACGGCCACATATTCTGCCGGAACAAGGAACGCCAGCGTCCACTGGGCGTTTTCCATCTGCTTCAGGGCGTAGTAATACTCAGTCCCGTCCAGCACGGCGTTGGAATAACAGGAGCCTGTGCGGGCAAGCCGCTCCTTTGCTGCTGCAAAGGAAGAACCGTGCAGATAGGACATCTGGGAGAGCACGGTGTATACGTTATGCCCCTTCAGCAGCTCGGTATCATTGGCGTTGAACAGCTTGAAACCGTTGTTGTCCAGCACATAGACGCTGTTGTTATTTTCGTAGGCGTCGCAGCGGAAATAATCGTTCAGCTGGGTCATGCTCTGCGAAATACCAAAGTAGCGCAGGGTGATCTCGCCGGTCTCGCTTTGCAGTGTGATGGGGGTGGGGAGCTGTTTCAGGAACACCATCCGGGAGTCGTCCACGGTCAACGAATTGGAAACATAGCTGACCCGCTCCGGTGCACTTTCCAGATAGGTCATTTCCCGCAGCAACCCCATGCTGCCGTACTCGGTATAATAACGCCCGCTGGAATCTACGGCAACCAGTTCGATCTGACTTTCCTGATAATTGGAAAGTTCCGACAGCTTTTTCAGATAGCGGTAGAACTCGGTATCGGTCTTTAGCGGGGTGTAGTATAAATAATTGCACTGTACATCCACGATATCCCAGTGATTATCGATCACATCCTCCAGACTGCGGAACATCTGGTGGGTGACCTCTTCCATCTGGTTCAGCCGCTCGTGGTAGACAAGGTTCTGGATGTAGGTCTGGCTCATGACAAAAAGGGTCAGGATCAACACGATGCTGACAAAGCCGAGGCCCCCAAGCAGCTTTTTATAGATTTTGTTGTTCACATCCAGTATCTCCTGTCCGTTCTGTTTAATTCCATGCAGTATCTGCCCGGCTGATGGTGGTGTAGGCACCAAAGAAGGTTTTTGCAGCGTCCATGCCCACCACACCGCTGTCTGTCACCGTGGTCTCCGCAGCCAATTTGTCGCTCACACCGCAGATGGCAACTTGATAGGTCTTACCCGCTTCCGGCTGCACTGGGCTTACCAGCACATAGGGGTAGCCCTTGCCGTTGCCGTAGGCATCGTAGCCAGAAGCCAGCAGGTCGTTGATCTGCTGCCCGGTCAGGGTGACGGTCTGGATGGTGCGGTTCCAGCCGGTGGGCAGGATGACCGAAAGGTCGTAATCCGTAATGCCCTTGGCGTACAGCTTGGCGGCTACGCCGTGATGATTCTGATTGGTGGGGTTGCCGGGGATCCATGTGCTCAGCGAGACCAGCGCAAGATCGCTTCCGGTAGCCTGTGCAAAGCAGCGGCCTACCAGCATGGCGCAGTCCTGCTGCGAAAGCTCCTCGGTGACAGTGGTGATGGTATCCGGGGTGTTGTTCACCACGCTATCCTGATCCTCGTCCAGCTGACGGATGACGTCCTCCATGGTGGCATTGCCCTTGATAAAGTCCAGCATCTTGTTGCCGGTGGTCACGACCGTGTTTTCCCAGCCGGAATAGATATAGGGCACGGTGTTGCCCGCGTTCAGGGCGTTGGCAACATCGGCGTAGTAGGTGCCGTCTGCCTTTGCACCCTTGAAGGGCAGCAGACTGCTTTTCAGCGCCGTTGCGGGCTGCAGAGCACTGGTGCCTGCAACGGTGGAGAGCACGCGCATCACCTTGAGCGCATCCTCCAGCTTCTGGGGGTCCTGCTCCAGTTTTTTGTTCAGACCGTAGAAGCGGTTCACATTCAGCACAAAAACATTCTGGGTGCCGTCCTCCGAGAGAAACGGCATCAACCCGAATTTATCGGCGCTGCCGTCTGCCTCCACGATGCCGTCGGTGTTGCCGATCAAAAACAGGGTGTTGCCCTCGGCCATTCGCTGCCGGGTCACGCTGTCATCAAGGGCATCGCCGGAGCCGTTCAGCATCCCGATGTCCTTCCACTTCTGGACATAGGCCATCGCCTGCATCATGCCGGGGGTATTGCTGACGTTCGCCTTACCGGACAGATAATCCTTCTGCCACAGTTTGCCGTCCAGTGTACCGAGGAAATCGGCGTTTGCAATGTTGCACAGATACTGGAAGCCGTAGCCCGGGTACTGGATCTGCGGCAGGCAGAGATCGACCCCGGCTTCCTGTGCCTTTGCAGCCAGCACTTCCAGCTCAGCGAAAGAATTTGGCAGTTCCCAGCCGTATTTTTGAAGCAGGGTCTTGTTGTAGGTAATGCCGTAGCAGTTGTAGGTCGAAGGCAGCAGATAGATGGCACCGTTATCAAACACATCCTGCAAGCGGGACTCCACATAGTTGTCGGTAAAATCGTAACCGGAAAGATCCAGCAGTTTGTCGGAGACCAGATCGATCCGGGGGTCGTAGTACGTCAAAGTGCAGACGTCCGGCAGATCGCCCGCCGCAAACATATTCTGCAGGCAGGTGGTAGTGTTATCGCCGCTGTACGGCACGACCTCCATGTTCACTTCCGGGTAAACGCTGTGCACCTGCTCAATAAAGGCTTCTACCTCTTTATAAGGTGCCATAAAGGTGACGGCTTCGTGCACATCGTTTTTGGCTGTCTCGGTCTTGCCGCCGCCGCAGGCGGTCAGTGCTGCCGTTGCCGCAGTAATGCCGCAAACCTGCAAAAACGAGCGGCGGGAGATCTTTTTCATCATATAAATATATTTTCCTCACATTTTCGGAAGGCAGTACTGCGCAAGTGCAGGAGCGCAGTGCTGCCTTAGCGATTCTTACACACCCCACAGGAACCCCCTACACTCGCGGCCTGTCCGCACTGGGCATACGCCGATTTTCCCATAAAATGACATTCTTATTGTATCATTGTAACAAAAGCGTTTCAAGTTGTTTTTTGAAGGATTTTGCATGGAAAAGGGCGAACAACCGCGTGCTTTGCAGCCCTGCAGCGCAAAACCGCCCCCGGATGTGTACAAAGGCTTTTCTGTGGGGGAAAAGCGTGGTATACTTGGCCAGAGCAAATTTAAAGAAATTGAGAGAAACACAGCTTGAAAGGAAATAGATCATGTCGAAAGATGAATATCTGATCACAGATGCGCCGCTGAAAGCGCTGACGGTTTTTGCAATGCCAATGATCCTTGGCAGCTTTTTTCAGCAGGTCTATAATATGGCAGACTCCATCATAGTCGGTCAGTTTGTCGGCTCCTCGGCACTGGCGGCGGTTGGTGCCTGTGCTGCGCTGACCAATGTTTTTATCTGTGTGGCGCTGGGTGCCGGTGTGGGTGCCGGTGTGCTGGTAAGCCGCTATTTTGGCGCTAAAAACTATGGCAAAATGAAAACCATCGTGTCAACGTCCCTGCTCAGCTTTCTGGTTTTGAGCGTTGTCCTTGGCGTTTTTGGCTTTAGCTTTTCCCGTGCTATGATGAGCGGCTTGCAGACCCCCGCCGACATTCTGGAGGACGCGGTGCTGTATCTGCGGGTCTATTTTGTGGGCTTCCCGTTTTTGTTCATGTACAACATTCTTTCCACCATGTTCACCTCCATTGGGGAATCCAGGATCCCGCTGGGGCTGCTGATCTTTTCCTCCATCCTGAATATTTTTATGGATCTCTGGATGGTGGCGGGGCTTGGCTTGGGCGTGTTTGGCGCAGCCCTTGCCACGTTGATCGCACAGGGCATTTCTGCGGTGTTTTCGTTTTTGATCTTCCTACACCGGATGCGGCAGTATAAAAGCCCCTTTAATAAGTTCGATCGGCAGGAGCTGGCTTCCATGCTCCGCATTGCGGTGCCGTCGGTCTTGCAGCAGTCCACCGTGTCCATCGGCATGATGATCGTGCAGGCGGTGGTAAACCCCTTCGGCACACAGGCGCTTGCCGGATATGCAGCAACGATGCGGGTAGAAAATGTTTTCTCGCTGATCTTTGTATCCATCGGCAATGCAGTGTCGCCGTTTATTTCCCAGAATCTTGGCGCAAAGAAGATCGACCGCCTCAAAAAAGGCTACCACGCTGCGCTGGTGCTGGACCTGTGCTTTGCGGTCATTGCCTTTGCGGTCATTGAAACCCTGCACACCCAGATCTCCTCGCTGTTTTTGGGCAAGGACGGAACGGCGCTGGCCTATCAGGTGTCCGGTGATTATATGCGGTGGCTAGGTTACTTCTTCATCTTCATGGGCATCAAGATGGCGACCGACGGCGTGCTGCGCGGGCTTGGCATCATGCGCCCGTTCCTCATTGCCAACATGGTAAACCTTGCCATCCGCCTGTCCGTTGCCCTGCTCTGTGCACCGCGCTTTGGTATTGCCTTTGTCTGGCTTGCCGTCCCGGCAGGGTGGCTTGCAAACTTTCTGGTCTCCTATGCGGCGCTCAGAAGATCGTGGCCGACGGAAAATGCAGCGGCACCTCAATGATTTTGTGCAGCGCGGGAGCGGGTGGTGGCCTGCTGGGAAAAGTTCAAGGGGCTTTTCCGTCTGGTGGAGCACTCCTGAGGGACACTGCACTGCGGCGTAAAAAATAGCAAAGAGGCTGCTGCACAGTGAGATAGCTGTGCGGCAGCCTCTTTTTCTATGTGCGCCCCGGTCTGTTACAGCGGTTTACTTTTGGCAGGAGAAATGCTATGATACACCTTAGAAAAAGGCAAGGAGGAGCTACGATGGGCATTGCAGGGAACGAATGGGGTTTTCAGGTGGGCACACTGCCCAAAGGTGCGCGGGATAAGATCAGCGATGTGCCGGGGGTGACGGTAGGGCACTGCACCTTGGCAGACGGCGTGGTGCAGACAGGTGTAACGGCGCTGCTGCCCTACCAAGGGGATATTTTCCACGAAAAAGTGCTGGCGGCCAGCTATGTCATCAACGGCTTTGGCAAGACCACCGGCCTTGTGCAGATCGACGAGCTGGGCACGCTGGAAACGCCCATCCTGTTTACCAACACCCTCAGCGTGGGCACGGCGCAGACCGCGCTGGTGAAATATATGCTGGAGAAAAACCCTGACATCTGCGAGACCACCGGCAGCGTGAACCCGGTGGTCTGCGAGTGCAACGACTGCGGCCTGAACGATATCCGGGGGCTTCATGTGACCGAGCAGCACGTTTTTGCCGCGCTGGCAGACTGCAAGGCAGACTTTGCCGAGGGTGCCGTAGGTGCCGGGCGGGGGATGCGCTGCCACGGGTTGAAAGGAGGCATCGGCTCCGCCTCCCGGGTGGTGGAACTGGACGGCAAGCCCTACACCATGGGCGCACTGGTGCTCTCCAATCACGCGCTGTTCGATGACCTCATCGTGGCGGGCACGCCCATCCACACCCTGCTGAGCGACAGCATCCCGCCCCACGAGGATAAGGGCTCTATCATCACGGTGCTGGCCACGGATATCCCCCTGAGCGAGCGGCAGCTGCGGCGGCTGTGCCGCCGGGCGCTGGTGGGGCTTTCCCGCACAGGTTCCTACTGCGGCAACGGCAGCGGCGAGATCGTCATCGCCTTCACCACCGCCAACCGGGTGCCGCACTATTCGGAGAAAGCCCTGCTGCCCATGACCCTGCTCCACGATGATGCCATCAATCCTTTGTTCCGGGCGGTGGCAGAGTGCGTGGAGGAAAGCGTTCTCAGCAGCCTGCTCCACGCCGAGACCGTTACCGGCAACCATGGCAAAACCTTCCGCAGCCTGACCGAACTTTTGAAAAACCGCGCCTGAGGCACTGCAATACAGAAAAAAGCCCTGCATCCGGTGCAGGGCTTTTGCTTTACTTAATAGCGGCGGTGGATCTTTTTGGTGGGCTTGCGGCGGTTCCAGTTGGTGCACAGCAGCCACAGCCCATAGATCAGGGCGGCGATCAGGCTGAGCACCAGCACCACCTTCAGGTACAGGCTGGTGAAAAACTCCTTTACCTTATCCACCCCGAATAGCAGCGGGTTGCGGGCTACGTCCTGCCCGGCGATCAGATCCACCACGCCGATGGTCTCGCCCGCCAGCTTCAGCTCCACTGTGCCCACCACGTCGCCCTGCTGGATGGGGGCACAGACGTAGTCCGGCAGATGGAAGTATTTCTGGGTGACAGTGCCGTCGCTGGTGGAGGGCAGCAGGGTCATCATGCTGTCGTTGGGGTACAGCTGCAAGGTGTCGGTGTCGGAGGAATATCGGACCGGGATCTCCGCAATGGTCAGGTCGGTGTCCAGCGCAGCCTGAATGGAAAAGCTGTCGAACACCCAGTCCATCAGTTTGACCGTCTCGAACAGGGCGGGGCGGCGGTTGGCGTAGCCGAAGGTATCACAGCTGTCGGGGCTGTCCATCACGCAGAAGATATAGGTGGCACCGTCCTTGTTGCCCCACGAAACATAGCTCTGGGTGCCGGTATCGTTTTTAAAGGCGGTCACATTGCACATGCCGCCCTGCATGGCGCTGCGGTAGTAGCTGCCGCCGCTGGCCTTGCTCAGCGCGGCGTTCTGGCTGACCAGCACCGAGGAGGAGCGGTGCTTCTCCTTGGCGGGCATGGTAAAGCTGGGCGCGCCGGACACCTCCACAAAGGCGTCAAAGCTCATCAGGTAGCGCAGGATCAGGTACATATCCACCGCGCAGGTGGTGTTGCCGCTGTCGATGCCGCAGGCGTCCGTCCAGCTGCTGGCGGTGGTGCCGATGCGCTGGGACAGGGTGTTCATCTGCGCCACCCAGCCGTCCAGATCGCCGCCGGAAAGGGTGTACGCCACACCCATGGCTGCCTCGTTGGCGTTGCGGGTAAGCATGGCGTACATGGCTTCCCGGTAGGTGAAAGTCTCGTTGGAGCGCATATCTGCGTTATTAGTGTTATAAACATAGTCCGAGATGGCAAAGGGCATCTGGAAGGTGCTGTCCAGCTGGTCGGCGTAGTTGGTCAGCAGCACGGCAAGGGTCATATATTTGGTCAGACCGCCGGCAGATACCTGCTTTGTGCTGTCCTTATCATAGACGATGATGTTGGTATCCGTGTTCACGATATAGGCGCTTGCAGCCTGCACCTGATACACCGGGCTGGGGTCGAACATGGCCCCGGCGGGCAGCACAAGGCAGCTGAGCAGGAATACAAGCGAAAGAACCAGTGCAAAAATACGTTTCATGTGGACAATTCCTTTAAAAAGCGATAAAATATACTAGATACGGCTGCGCTGTGCGGCGCGCCGGAAGATCAATTTTGCAGCAAGTGTGCTGTGTTCTATAATAATAACAGGTTTGCCGGGGTGTTACAAGAGCCTTGCGGTGTTTTACACCGTTCTTTCGCTCCGGCAGGGAGGGCAGGAATGGTATATCTTACAGGGGATACCCACGGCGATATCCAGCGCTTCAAGCAGGGCAAGCTGCGCTGGCTGGGCAAAAAGGACACCGTGGTGGTGCTGGGAGATTTCGGCTTTGTGTGGGACGGCAGCGCCGCAGAGCGCAAGCGGCTGGACTGGCTGCGCAAGCGCCCCTACACGATTCTGTTTCTGGACGGCAGCCACGAAAATTACGACCTGCTGGCACAGTACCCGGAGACTGAACTTTTCGGCGGCAGGGTACAGAGCCTTGGCGGCAACGTGTACCATGTGTGCCGGGGCAGCGTGCTGGAGCTGGAGGGCAAGACCTATCTCTGCTTCGGCGGTGCGGAAAGTCAGGATAAGGACGACCGGGAGCCGGGCGTGAACTGGTGGAAGCAGGAGATGCCCAGTGACGAGGAGTACGACACCTGCCGCCGCAACTTAGAGGCAGTAGACTACAAGGTAGATTATGTGCTGACCCACGATGCACCAAGCAGATTTTTGGATTTTACCGCCCTCGCCCTTGGCGAAAGCAACCGTCTGCACCTGTTTCTGGACGAGATCTTGCTCAAGCTGACCTACGAAAAATGGTTTTTCGGCTGCTATCACAAGGATGTGCAGCTTTCCACCAAGAGCCGGTGCGTGTTCTGCGATGTCATCCCCATGGGCGAGCGGCGCACCGGGCTGTTCCACCGATAGGAGGCAAAATGCGGGTCACAGTAAAACTTTCTGCCCGGGAGGGCGCGGCGCACATCAGCGGCATTCTGGCGGGCTTTATCCTGCTGGCAAAGCGCGGGGAGCTGACTTTGCAGGTGCAGGACGCGCGGCAGGGCAATCCCCTTGCCCGGGAGGCGCTGTTGGAAACGGAAATTGACGGCCGCACGGTGGTGTTCGATTTGATGGACGGCTACTTCTACAACGACCCGGCGGCGGTGCTGGCACTGTTCCACCGGGCGGATGTGGTGTTCAAGCGCAGTTTTTCAGCCGAGAAGAACCGGCAGTTCCCGGGCGATATCCCTGCAAAACTGCGGCCATTGGGGCTGAACTATTACGTTACCTGTCCGGGCTCGCCGCTGGAATCGGAGCGCAGTGCAAAGAGCCGCCTGAAGCAGTGGGCGCTTTCCACCCGCTGCTACCCGCAGGACTTTGAAGCCCGGCTGACTCGGGTGCGCAAAAAGCCGCGCATCCTCTTTCTGACCCGACTGTGGGACCCGGAGGAACCAGCGGTACAGCAATACCCGGACTTACAGGCAGAGTGGCGGCAGGTGAATGCAGACCGCATCGAGCTGCTGCACCGACTGCAAGCTGCTTTTCCGGAACAGTTCACCGGCGGCGTGTCGGACAACGCCTGCGCCCGGCGGCAGTGTCCGGAACTGATCGTGCCGGACAAGCTGACCGGCAAGCGCGCCTATCTGCACCGGATGCAGCACACGGAAATTTGTGTGGCGTCTACCGGACTGCACGGCTCTACCGGCTGGAAACTGGCTGAGTATGTGGCGGCGGGGCGCGCCATTGTCACCGAGCCGCTGCGGTACACCCTGCCGGGCGGCTTTGAAGAGGGCAAAAACTATAAAACATATACGTCCCCGGCACAGTGCGAGGCGCAGCTGCGGCAGCTGCTGGCAGACCCGGCGGCGATCTTAGCCATGGCGCAGCACAATGCGGCGTACTATCAAGCGTGGCTGCGGCCGGAGCAGCAGGTGCGGCAGGCTTTGCGGCAGCTGGAAACAGGGGAGAGATAAGGGGGAAAATGGGGTATGGAGGAACAAAAGCGGCATAGCGGCTTTGAGACGATGCGCATTCTCAGTATGGTGATGATCGTGCTGATGCACGGCATCGGGCACGGAGGGCTGGGCAGTGCGGCACCGCAGGGGTCGGCGGCATTCTGGATCTACTGGCTGTTGTTTATTCTGGCGCGTGTATCCACAAACTGTTTTGTAATGCTTTCCGGCTATTATCTGTCGGAGCGCAAGGGGGCTGTCCGCGCCGGGCGGCTGTTCCGCAT
>ERZ1031798.489-NODE-489-length-10730-cov-7.599063_pt1 | contig 10730 bp, 9 predicted proteins | sample MGYA00517882_ERZ1031798 | MGnify/ENA primary metagenome ERZ1031798 (study PRJEB33719, sample SAMN04261244) | wastewater metagenome | biome: rural village; feature: human; material: feces | host: Homo sapiens | place: El Salvador | collected 2013-01-07 ...
GGCAAAAAAGAAATTTCTTTTCATAGTTCTGCGGTGGGTAGGACGAAACTTTGTCAAATGCGTGGAATATTACAGAAAAATTTGTGAAAGGCGACCAATGAATATCCCCTAAACGTGTTGATATTGAGAAAAAAGACGGAGAATTGTTTACAAAAGAATGACAGGCTGGTATACTTTATAGCGGTAGATCCCTATGAGATCCGCAAAGAAATAAGAAAGGAAATACCGAACCGTGAATACCACTGCACCGCACGCCCTGAAAAAACGATTGCTGACCCTGGCACTGAGCCTTGCTTTCCTGCTTACCTGTCTGCCCGCTGCACTGGCAGTGGACCTGAATGTGGACGCAGGCTTCTACTTCAAGCAGAGCCGGGGCGGCACCTGTACGCTGGCCTCCGCAGCCATGATGCTGCGCCGCCGCGCCTACTTTGACGGGCTGAGTGACTGGACGAACGTGACCGAGAACAGTGTGCGCTCCACAGCATGGGCCAACGGCCTTGCACACAGCTTTACATATAAGGAGATGCAGGTGGGCTACGCCACCCTGCCTTCCGGACTGCAAAGCAAAACGGCGGTGCTGATCTCCCTGCTGGAGCAGCACCCGGAGGGCATTGTCCTCTACGACCGCACCCAGCCCCATGCGGTGCTGCTGACTGACTACACCAACGGTATTTTCTATTGCTCCGACCCGGCGGGGAACATCGGCTACGGCCGCATCCCCATTACCAGCTCCAGCGTGTCCATTGCAAGAGCGTCCTGTTACTGGTACGTCACTGCAGATCACAACAGCGTGGCGGCACAGGCCGATGGTCTGCGGCTGGAGGGCGTGCGCTACCCGGTGAATATCCGCACCGGCAGCGGCATGACGCTGACCGGTACGGCTAACAGCGCTACCGGCACTACCTTGACCAGTGTACAGGTGGCCATTCTGGATGCGGCAGATCAGACCGTGCAGAGTGCGGCGGCGCAGACAAACGCCGCCGCTTTCTCTCTGAATACGCTGGACAGTCAGATCCGCTTCGGGGAGCTGCCGGAGGGCAGCTACAGCTATATGGTGCTGGTGACCGACTCTACGGGCGAGAGCCTGTGCTTTGCCTCGGACTTCACGGTGTCCGGCAGCGCAAGCAGCACTCAGACCTACTGGTCGGTCAAGGATGCCGAGGGCACCAAGCTGCAGCAGACGGTCCAGCAGATGGAGACCACGGTAGAAACTGCTGCTGAGACCACAGTAAGCTGGTTTGCAAAGCTGTTCGACTGATAAAAAGAAATAATTCAGGGCTGCTGCACATTGCTTTGTGCAGCAGCCCTGTTTGTATCACAATAACAGCCGCTTTTCGTTACGACCTCTTTCCGTGAAAAAGTGGTTCAGAACCGCCCGCAGGCGGTTCTGAACCACAAAATTTAAAATGATTTTTCCGCGGCTATTACCCCCGCAGCTCCGTGCCGGGGTAATAGTGCGCCAGAATTGTGCGGTAGTCTGCGCCCTGCTCTGCCAGTGCCTTTGCACCCCACTGGCTCATGCCTACGCCGTGGCCGTAGCCCCTTGTGGTAAAGGAGAAGGTGCCGCTCTGGCAGATCACCGTAAAGCAGGCGCTGCGCAGCCCCAGCGCTTTGCGCAGGACGGTACCCTGCACCGTCTGCCCGCAGACCGGCAGGCTGTCCACATAGCCGGAGGGAGTGAGCACCGGCGTGCCAAACCACTGCGCCTGCTGGGAGAGGTCGGCGGCGATGCCCAGCCGCTCGGCCAGAAGCTGCTGTAACTGGGCGGCGGAAAGGTTCAGGGTATATTCGTAGTTGTCGGCGGCGGTGTCGGTACTGCTGTCCACCGGCACCAGATAGGGCAGGGCGGTGCCCCACACCTTCTCGCTGGCTTCGGTGCGGCCGTTGGACATGGCAAAGTAGCTTGTCCCGGCGGGGGCATCCTCGTAATATAGCACCTGCGTCTGTACTGCATCCACCAGCGCAGAAAGCCGGGCGTAGTTGGCCGCGTATGCGGTGCCCCAGTAGCTGTGCAATACTGCATCGGTCAGGCAGCCCTGCCGCCGGGCGGGGTCTGCGGTGAACCATGCGCCGTTTTCCCCGGTGCTGCGGTCCCGGCGGTAGAGGGCATAGCTGTGCGCCGCCACTGCCTGTGCCTTCAGCGCTTCATCCGGCCAGCTGACCGGCATCTCGGCGGCAACTGCCCCAATCAGGTATTCCCGCAGCGGCAGCGTTACCGTCTGCCCGGTGCTCTGATCCGTAAAGCAGACGGTATCAGTTGTGTCAGCAGGGGAGGGGGACTGACTGCTGTTTTCTTCTGAAGCGGCAGAGGCAGCTTCTGCTGCGGACGGCGCAGTGCCCTGCACAACAAGCGTCATACAGGCAAGACGGTAGGCAGCACATGGCAACGCGCAGCCCAGCACTAGCAGAACGGTGCACAGCAGCAAAAAGGAACGTTTCATACTAGACCTCCTCCCGGAACACAAGCTTTGGGTACATCATACGCCCGGCAGCGTGCAAACCGGCAGGAAATACGCAGGGAAACCCCGGTATTTTTGCGCTTCGCGGTGAGAAGTGTACACTTAGCGCTTGAATTTACTTCATAAAAGCGATATTATAAAAGTATGTCCATCAGAGCGTAGGATGGACGGGATCGGAAAGTGTAAGAAGTAAGAGACGGAAAGGAGCACTCCTATGAACTTTGCACACGCAGAAGTGGCAACGCTGGACCCGACGACCATGCGTACCCTGTGCGAGGAGTACATCGCAAACAACTACATCGACCCGGAGACCAGCGAGCGGCTGGGGGTCAAGCGCGGCCTGCGCAACCCGGATGGCACCGGCGTGCTGGCTGGCCTGACCAACGTCTGTGACGTTGTGGGCTACAAAAAGGATCAGGAGGGTCATGTGATCCCCACCCCCGGCAAACTGATCTACCGGGGCGTCAACATCAACGAGATCGTGGACGAGGCTTACCGCAACGACCGCTTCGTGTTTGAGGAAGTGATCTGGCTGCTGTTGTTCGGCAGTCTTCCCACCCGGGAGCAGCTGGACGATTTCTGCGAGATCCTGGCAGAGTCCCGCGCCCTGCCGGACGGTTTTATGGACACCATGAACGCCCCCTCGCCCAATATCATGAACAAGTTGCAGCGCTGTGTGCTGGGCCTGTACTCCTACGACGACCGCGCCGAGGATCTGAGCCTTGAGAACATCCTGAACCAGAGCATCAACCTGATCGCCAGCATGCCCACCATGATGGTGAACGCTTACCAGATGAAGCGCCGCTACTACGATAAACAGAGTATGTTCTTCCACCTGCCCAAGCCCGGCCAGAGCACGGCAGAGCACATCCTCAGCACTTACCGTCCGGATCAGAAGTTCACCCACGAGGAGGCAAAGCTGTTGGATATGTGCCTGCTGGTCCACGCAGACCACGGCGGCGGCAACTGCTCCACCTTTACCACCCGCGTGCTGTCCTCCTCCGGTACGGACACCTACTCGGCCATCTCTGCAGCTATCGGTGCTCTGAAGGGTCCCAAGCACGGCGGTGCGAACCTGATGGTCAACCGCCAGCTGCAGGATATCCTCAAGCACGTCGAGGACCCGGACGATGACGATGAGGTGCGCGAGTATCTGCGCCGCATCCTGCGCAAGCAGGCGGGCGACGGCTCCGGCCTGATCTACGGCATGGGTCATGCAGTTTACACCATCAGCGATCCCCGTGAGGTCATCCTGAAGCAGCGCGCAAAGCATCTGGCCTACGAAAAGGGCTTTGAGGAAGAGTACAACATGCTGTGCAGCATCGAGCGGCTGGCACCCGGCATCTTTGCTGAGGAAAAGGGCAGCTCCAAGCCGGTGTGCGCCAACGTGGACCTGTTCAGCGGCCTGATCTACAATATGCTGGGCATCTCGGAGGATCTGTACACCCCGCTGTTCGCCATCGCCCGTGTGCCGGGCTGGTGCGCACACCGGGTGGAAGAGGTGATCTTTGCCAACCGTATCATCCGCCCGGCCTACAAGTATCTGGGCGTGCGCCAGAAATATAAGCCCATCGAGGAGCGTTAATGAAACCGTTAGAGTTCGTTGTTGTCCTGCTCTGCGTGCTGCTTGGCCTTGGCCGCGGCGCAGACCTTGCCTTTGCTACCGACGCTGCCACCGGTCTGTGTACCGCAGGTGCGGTGTGGTGGCGGTATATCGCCTTGGGCGCTGTGGTGCTGGCCGCAGTGCTGGTCGGGCGCAGCCGCCCGCTGCCCCCGGAGCCGCTGCGCAGCCGCCGCCCTGCGGCAGGCGTGCTGGCCTTTGCCGGGGCAGTGTGTATGCTGGCTGCCGGTGCAGCACAGTTTGCGCTGGCCGCCGGTACGGTAAGCACCTTTGTGCGCATTCTGCTGGAGGTGGCCTGTGCCGTGTGGCTGAGCAACCTTGGGCGCAGCTGGCTGCGCCGGGACGGCTGGAAAACGCCCGCCGGTGGTCTGCCGGTGGCCATTGCGGGCAGTGCGTTGTTTTACTGGAATGTGCTGATGCGCTTTATGGAGAACAGTTCCAGCTGGCACCGGGTACAGCCCACGGCAGCAGTCTGGCAGGAGCTGGCGGCGTTGCTGCTTCTGGCGGCGCTGGCGCGCACACTGTATCTGCCCCGGCCGGAGAATGGACGTGCCCTGCACGCAGCGGCGCTTGCAGCCTTTTGCCTGTGCCTGTGCTGGGAGCTGCCCCGGGTGCTCTTGCTGTTGGCAGCAGGCTTTGGCGGCGGCATGGCGGCGGTGCTGCCGGAGCTGCTTTCCGGCCTTGCACTGTGCTGCATCGGCGGTATGGGACTTGCCTGTATTGGGCAGGGAAAAGCTGGAAATAACTGACAAAAGCGGCTGCGCACCCTTGGTGTAATTGAACAAAAGCTTTGTGGCAGGGTGCATAAAATCATACAAAAGTAAAAAAAGATGAAATTGTGTTGTTAATTTTTTAGCAGACACTTGAAAGTTTGCCAGTTTTGGTCTACAATAAAGATACCGTGATTTATCCGATTATGGGTAAAATAATTAGGAGGTACTATTACAATGGCTGTTAGAGTTGCTATCAATGGTTTCGGTCGTATTGGCCGTCTGGCTTTCCGTCAGATGTTTGATGCTGAGGGTTACGAGGTCGTCGCAATCAACGACCTGACCAGCCCCAAGATGCTGGCTCACCTGCTGAAGTACGATACTGCTCAGGGCTCTTTCTGCGGCAAGATCGGCGAGGGCAAGCACACTGTCGAGTCCACCGAGGATTCCATCATTGTTGACGGCAAGGAGATCAAGATCTACGCTGTTAAGGATGCAAAGGATGCTCCCTGGGGCGAGCTGAACGTCGATGTCGTTCTGGAGTGCACCGGCTTCTACACCAGCAAGGAGAAGAGCATGGCTCACATCCAGGCTGGCGCAAAGAAGGTCGTTATCTCTGCTCCCGCAGGCAACGATCTGAAGACCATCGTTTACTCCGTCAACGAGAAGACCCTGACCGCTGAGGATCAGGTCATCTCCGCTGCTTCCTGCACCACCAACTGCCTGGCTCCCATGGCTAACACCCTGAACAAGACCTTCCCCATCGTTTCCGGTATCATGACCACCGTTCATGCTTACACCGGCGACCAGATGATCCTGGATGGTCCTCAGCGCAAGGGCGATCTGCGCCGTGCTCGTGCTGGCGCACAGAACATCGTTCCCAACAGCACCGGTGCTGCTAAGGCTATCGGTCTGGTCATCCCCGAGCTGAACGGCAAGCTGATCGGCTCTGCTCAGCGTGTGCCTGTTCCCACCGGCTCCACCACCATTCTGGTTGCTGTCGTCAAGGGCAAGGACGTCACCAAGGAAGCTATCAACGCTGCTATGAAGGCTGCTGCTTCTGAGTCCTTCGGCTACAACGAGGATCAGATCGTTTCTTCCGATGTCATCGGTATGCGTTACGGCTCTCTGTTCGACGCTACCCAGACCATGGTCGCTAAGATCGACGACGACACCTATCAGGTTCAGGTCGTGTCTTGGTACGACAACGAGAACTCCTACACCTCTCAGATGGTCCGTACCATTAAGTACTTCGCCGAGAACTGCTAATCGCGCAGCTGCGTTAAAAATTGGACGATTTGTCGACCGGAGTTTGTCTTGCTCAACTACGAACAAGCTTGATTTGGTACGATAAGCTTATCTAGCAATTTTTCACCCTTTCTTTTGTGGTCCGCCATGAAGGAAAGGGTGTTTTTTTATGTGTTTGAAAGATCTCCGTGATGAATTTATCTATGACTGTGAATGCCGCCATCTGGCTAAAGGCTCTGTGCGCAACTATAAGGCTGCGACCCGTTTTTTGCTGGAATATCTGGAACTGAAGCAGATCACTGAGCTGGAAGACGTCCGTCCCCGCCACATCCGGGACCTGATGAAGGAGAAGCAGGACGCGGGCAGCACGTCCCGCTATATCAACGACCTGCTCAAGGTGTGGCGCACATGGTTCAACTATCTGGTCAATGAGGGCTATCTGGAGGAGCGGGATAATCCGGCCAAAAAGGTAAAGTGCCTCCGCCAGCCCCGGACGATCATCGATACCTTTACAGTGGCTGAGATGAAGCGGATGATCCAGTTCTACGACGGCAAGGACTTTCTGGACGTGCGGAACAAGACCATCATCATGCTGCTGTTCGATACCGGGATGCGCTGCAACGAAATGATCCTGATGGAGCCGGAGGACATCAAGCAGGACTATATTCTGGTTAAGCACGGCAAGGGCAGCAAGGAACGGGTCGTGCCAAAATCGCCCGCACTCTCCAAGCAGCTCGTCAAGTACTGCACACTCCGGGATGGCTACCTGAAGGAGCACCCTACCCGCTACAAGAACCTCTTTCCCAGCAAAAACGGTAAGCCCATGACCGATGAAGCCGTAGCACGGATATTGAAGTATGCCGCAAAAGAGGTGGGGGTCTCGCCCTCGGTGCGGGTCAGCCCTCATACCTGCCGCCACACCTTCGCACAGATGCAATTAAAGAACGGTCTGGACCTGTACAGTGTCTCCCGCCTGATGGGGCACGTCAATATCATGATCACCCAGCGCTACTTGTTAGGCATCAAGGATAAGGATATCGTGGATCGCGGCACCCAGACCAGCCCCCTGATGAACCTGTAAAAAACTGAATCGTACACTTCAAGAGTGGCCCCGCCGGGTGGTGGGGCTGCTCTTTTTGGTGATGGCGTACAAAACGCACAAAAATCGCGTCAAAAATTCTAACGGTATTCTCTTAATAAAAACGAAATATTGTGGTATAATTAGCTTCCCCCAAAGGAGTATACAGTCCAAAGGCTGCAGAGTCCAGCGGGGGCTCATAGACGGGTGATTCGGTTGAGGATCGCACGATCGGCGCAAGGGTTAGCTGCCTGATGTCGGCCGCGGCGGTTAAAGCCTGTTTATGATGTAATCCACCGTGAGAGGGCATGGCTCGTAAAGGCAACTCCTTTGCGAATCTGCTGTTCGAAGGGTGGCTGATATTTCCGTTTATAATTAAGCACTTGGTTCTAATGTGTAGCGATTTCTCTTGACCGGCTCCAAGTGTAATAAACGGACGTCCTGGATGACCAAGACGCACGACTGGTTGAATTGAATTTAAACTGCATGCCTGAAAAGTGCTTTCGGGTGTACGGTTTAGTTGTTCTACCAGTTTGTGCGTCTTTTTTGTTGCCGTTTTTAGGAGGTACCCGATGTAGCGTAAAAAATGTAAAAATATTCCATAATCATAAACAAAAACAAAGGAGAAAACTATGAACTCTTTAAGTTACTTTCCTCTAATCCCTGCCACGACCACTGCTTCAGTTGCACCGGTCTACCATGGAGGTATGATCCCGTGTCTGGGTGATGTGGAGCCGGTAAATACCCAGTGGCTTGTTAAAGGATACTTCCCGATGGGTGCCGTGTCGGTCGTGGCAGGCCCCGGCGGCGTGGGCAAGGGTGTTTTCATGGCGGATGTGGTGGCTGCCGTAACGACCGGACGCTCCACAATGCTCTTCTCTGACGCTGCAGTTACACAGGGAAACGTTTTAGTGCTTACGAGCGAGGATGACCCCGGCATGTCTCTGGCTCCGCGCATGATTGCTGCAGGGGCGGATACGCGCAGGGTGTTTTACGTCACTCCCAGCTGGTACTGGCAGCAGAAGAGAAAAACCAAGCCCTCTTGGAGCTGGAAACGATACCTGATATGACGTTTTATACAGATTGTTTTACAATGGGCAGAAAAATGACGCACGAATGCTAAAAAATCAACAGAAAGGTAATATGACCTTTCAAAAAAAGGCTGGATTAGATTTCATTAAAAAAATAAAAGAAAAAATTACGAACGACTATCGATTTTTAATATAAGCGATAATATACTATAAGTGCAAATAAAACAAGGAGATTTGATAATATATAGAAGCGAAAACAAAATAGTGTAATTAAGTAACACCCAGTTGGCTGTAAAAAATACAATCCGATTATATAGGAGGATACAGACTATGACTAAAATCAAAAAGAACACCACAGGAAAACCGACGACTGCGACACCGCTCTCGCCCATGATGACCGTTGCCGAGGTAGCAGAGCTGCTGGGTTTCGGGCAGAATTTTGTCTATCGGCTGGTGAATAAACCGGGCTTCCCGGCCGTAAAGGTCGGCAATAGCTATCGGATCTTCCGCGAAGGGCTGATGGAATGGCTTGAGGCGCAGAAGGTCAATAACACCCCGGGAGGTGCTGCATAATATACGAGACCCAGAAGTTGCTCCATGCCCCGCCGGGGGAGAGCTAGAGAATACGATTATAATTATGAAAAAGGAGAATGCTATGCAGATATTTTATGACGATACACAAAAACATTTGGACCCATTCGCAACCTTGTCGGCCGGACTGGAAGGCAAGTACATCTGCTACGGTGGAGGTGTGAAACCGCTTCAGCGGGGAAAATCGTTTGCCGAGGGCTTTATAATGCGGCTGGCAGACAGACCGGATAACCCGGAAAACACGATAATCAGCGTTGAGCCGTGGCTGAACAAGGACGGCGCACCGCAGCTAAAGATGACTGTTTACCAAGCTGCCGGCAGTGTACAGCGCGCCCAAACAAATGAGCAGGCTGTGGAATGGGCAGGACGTCCAGAGGCAGTGTTATGCTAAAAAAGGAGAATAAAATGAGCTTTTTAGAAGATGTATTTCAGACCGCTGACGAGATCAAGCAGAGTCAGGAGAAGTTCAAAAGTGCTGTGGAGGCAAGCTTTCATCAGCTGGATATGCTTGTTCGACCGTATTTGGGTGAAGCACAGAACGAGACCCTATCTGATATTCTGGAAGGGCTGGTCGCGTCCGTTGCCGAGCATTCGTTCCAAATCGGCTACAGCAGCGCCATGCAGACGTTTGCAGAAGCGGCGGCAGCACTCGAGGCAGGGTCCCATGTGCAACAGTAAAACAAAAACCGCCTTGCCTGTTGGCGCAGGCAAAGCGGTGATGGTGACGGGAATATATATGTGTTACTAAAGTTCCCGCCCTTATAATAGCACAGAACGAAGCGTTTGACTAGAGCTTTTTTCTGGCAGGCGCTGACAAACCGGCGCATGGTCTGGCAAGATGGCTGGGCTGTGCGCCTTATATTATTATAGAGGTTATTACATGAAAATGCCCTTTGACGGCTTCTACTTGAAGCTTTTGGATGAACAGAACGGAACCCACGAATATGAAGAATACATACGCAACTGCAAGGAGAACCCATTGACCGAGGAAGAGCAGTGGGAATGGAGAGAAAGCACCCGTGCAGCGACTGCAGAGCTGGAACAATTGAACGCAGAGCCGGAGCCCACCAGACAGGCAGCAGAGCCGGAAGTAGAGGCAGAGGGAACATCCAGTCCCCAGACGCCAGAGCCCGCCGAGCTGCAGGAGAAGTGCTGTGCCATTCAGGAGGCAGAGGAAGCGTCAGAGGTGGAAGTGACTGCAAAGAAGGAAACGTCTATTCCACAGGGAGAGGACGTTTTGCTGCTCCCGGCGGAACCGACAGTGATCCCGGAGGTGGCCAGCGAGCCGAAGCGGATACACATCACAGAGCGGGTGAGGGAGAACTTTAAAAATTGGCGGGACGGTACCAGAATCGTCTTTGATGCGGGCGTGAACTCAGGTAAGACCTACTTTATCCTGAATGTTCTGTTGCCATGGGCATATCAAAATCACTGGAAAATTATATATCTTTGCAATCGTGTCCCCCTGCGAAATGAGATCCAACAGGAGGTGGAGCGGCTTGGAAGGATGGACGAGAAGGTTGAGCGTTGGGATCATGACCTTCAGCAGATCGTTTACGAAACCAGAGTAACGAATAAATATAAGGATACGATCCGGGGAGAGACCTATCAGTGGATGGAGTCGTTCTGCAAGGGCAACCCGAAGGGGACAATGAACTACTTCAAAAACTTTAACTATATAGTGGCGGACGAATACCATTATCTGTTAACGGATGCAGCTATCAATAAATACATCGACCTTTCCTATGTGACGCTGAACGAGCTGACAAAGTATCGCCCGGTAATTTTTATGAGCGCAACCGCACATCCGTTCTTTCACCGTTGGCGGGATGAGACAAATGAGGTCCTGCCGGAGAACTACTATCATATCCCGTCGGACTACAGCTATGTGGAGCGTGCAGTTTTTTATTGGACAGATGCTGAGGAAATCAAAATAATCCGACAGGAAGCAAGGAGGGGGAAGGTTCTGGTATTCGTCGATCGGATGAGCAG
>ERZ1031798.490-NODE-490-length-10721-cov-4.894337_pt1 | contig 10721 bp, 8 predicted proteins | sample MGYA00517882_ERZ1031798 | MGnify/ENA primary metagenome ERZ1031798 (study PRJEB33719, sample SAMN04261244) | wastewater metagenome | biome: rural village; feature: human; material: feces | host: Homo sapiens | place: El Salvador | collected 2013-01-07 ...
GATTCAAATAACAACCAAACAGAAGGAAGGATTTATCTCTTAATCACGAATAGAACATTTTTTTAAACGAGAATACAACTCGCGCATCTGCTTTTTTTTTAAAAAAAGTAACGCAGCCAGAGGTACCCCACCGGGCACCCTAGCTTGCGTGGTTGATATAATGATACTGTTTTTTGATAAACACCCACCTACTTTCACAAGCAGGCGAGTTCGTATAACTTTATTTAATATTACCTATTTATTCGTTTCGTTAAAATAATATCAATAGATATTGCGGTGCTCTCCACTTCACAGCTTAGAGCAACAGAAAACGCTTAAACATTCCTGGAGCCTCAGCTCCCTATCATACATCAACTATTTAATCTTAACTTAACTATTTCACTTCTTTTTGATATGCTAATCAAACATATCAGACCTTGAACTATGGCCATATATCTTGTGTATTATTAGTCCAAGGATTGAGTGTAAAATTGAAATAAGGGTGAACCTGTGAATCAACAATAACACCACCGCCACTAGAGGTGGAACTACCCTGTATTGTGACGTTAATCTGATAACGGTAGTTTGGCAACACCCAGTTGAAGTTCTTGTTTGCTGCGCTGTTATGAATAGGAATCTTGAACTCAGAATTCCATAACTTGGTACCATCGTCTGACTGGCAGTGGGCAAAAATCTTCAGATAGGTTGCCTTATCCGCTACCTCACTGTTAAGAGGCATATAGCAGGTATAAGTCAATTTATCACCAGTAGGATTCTCTACTGCCGGATAAGGACCGAAGGTTCGACTTGGCGTCATCTGAGGAGTGTCGAAAGTCGGCATATATAACACCTGCTCAGGCACATTCATCAGCTGATAGCTGTCTATCGTGATAGGAAATTCATTCACCCTATCATTCTTCACCGTAAGCTTGAAGGTGAGCTTACTCTGCAGGCGCGTCAACTGCAAATTCAGTGTTTTTTGACTGGTATCATAGTCTTTCTGGATACCTGCCATCAGCAGACATTCCGGCGACTCCGACTTAAGTCGGTCTTTAAAGGTATGAAACTTCTTGCGGAACTCGTCCAGGGTCCTGATTTGATAGAAATCATGTACCTTGGCTCCCGATTTGATGGCATTAGCCAATACATAGACCGTACAGCCCGTAGCTTGAAAAGTTTCTAATCTTACTGTTTTTTTTGCAGCAGGGTCATTGGTAAACTGCTCGGTCTTGGAATGCAGGAGGCGCCCGTTCTTGGCAAAGAGAAATACAGAGAGGTCGTAGATATTCTTCTCTGCATCAGGCAAGACCTCAGGAGCTTCAGCACCCGCCATCCTGGTGTTGGCAGAAGCCATCACCTTGACGTCAACCCTTCCTCCCCCAACCTGTGCATCTTCCTGCGGCGAGCACGCCGCAAGAAGGCACAGCAGAAGGGTTATGAAAAAAGCAGTAAACCTATTATATATTGTTACTCTATGAGTCATAATAGTCTGAATTAAGTGTTTTAATACTTGGATGAACCCCTCCTCCAGAAAAGGAGGGGTCATCTAAAATATCTATTCAAAGGTGAAGTTGTTGTCTACATCCTCGAAAGGAAGTACCTTCACAGAGAACTGCGGATTACCTTCAGCATCCTTTGTGATGGTAACATAGAACACTACATCATCCTGCTCGCTCACCTTGAGCGGTTTGTTGTTCTCGTCTACGATGGTATCGATGATCAGTCCGCCATCATTCTTGTAAATGAGGAGGCGGCAAGGATCCTTACCGGTAGGCAAGATGGTTACAGGGTCGGTAGCCCAGTCGGTCTCCTTGGTAGCCTTGCGGCCCGGCAAACGATAGTTTACACGGTTACCATCCGATGTACCGCTGTAGGCGATACCGCTGTAAAGACCTTCCAACACCACTCGGTAGTTGCCCTCGCCATAGGTTGGCAAGAGGTTCTTGGCATAAACTCTCGCCTTGGCAGTCTTGTCCTGCATATATACAATATGCTCCTGATTGGTATTGGTATGGCTATAAACCGTGAGTTTGCCATGATACTTAGGAGTGAGAGGGGCTGCGATGCTATCGCCCTGGATATGCATCTGGAGCCACACATTGTGAATAGACTCACCGATGACAGGCTCGTTGACCTTCATCTTCTCATCCTGCTCGCTATGGAGTGCTACGAAGGTAAGACTGTCGTTACCTTCAAGATCGGAGTCGATATGGAAATGTCCATCTTCCCCGATGGTATATTTACCTGCAAATAAGTTGTTCTTAAAAGCATATAGCGTATTCACGGAAGCAACAGAACCAGGAAGTACCTGGTCTGTTCCATCGGCAATTCGCAGAATGACATCGTAATGCCTGCGTGCAGGGTATTCATCGTAAATGCTGCATGCCGACAACAATAGCAGAGCTACTGCACATAGCGTGATACTTCTAATGATTCTGTTACTTGTCATAATGATCTACAATAATTATCTCTTATAGGTTTTAAAAGCGATTTACTAGAATGTAGTATTCTGCAATACGTCAACCCAGTTCTCTGCCTCAACGTTGATTTCAGCAACCTGTGGCTGTGTAGCATCCCATGGATCATCAGAACCCTTCTTCTTGATAGTAACATTACACTTGTAGTTCTTACCTGGAGAAGTTGCGAATACCATAGCCTCACCATCAGCTGAATCATAGGTACCATCTACAACTGCTACGTTCAAAGGCAAAGCATAGTAAACAACCTCTGGATTAGCACCAGTACCAGGATTATACTGACCCTTCAATACAAGACGGGTATTGTTGCCTGTCTGGGTCTTGTTAGGTGTGGTATACAGGAATGATTGCTCGCCAGCAGCTGTAACCGCCTTGTGCAAATTAGGATTACTCTCTGTTGTGCCATCTGCCTTGCTGAAGATACCATGGATGAAATCATTTTTAGGATCTGTCAAACCATCAACCCAACCAGTCTTGGAATAAGCGAAATTCTTTGGCAGGTGAGTAAGATAGATGTCGCTAACCTGGAAGGTAGCACCGTTAGGCAACTGTACATCCAACTGATTCAATGTTACGCGAGATACCAGGTTCTTAACTCTTACATCTGCTTTGAATGTGAGTGGTAGATTACCTTGCGTCAGCTTTGTTTCGCCATACTTAGGCAACAGCTTGCTATCCTTCACAACAGCTTTAGCTGATTCAAGAGTAACCTGGTTGAAAGCATCCTTGGTGGCAGCCTTCTCGAGATCAGCCTTCTTATCGTTGGTGTTAGCCACTACTACAACCTCATCGTCAATAGTAAGGTCGGTAGCAAAAATCTTAACCTCTGCCTTAGAAGAACCAGGAGTTGTTACCAGCTCAGCAGCCTTGAAGCTGCGAACGATACGCTTGTTACCAGTCTTGTCGAAGATACCTACTGTAAGGTCCTCGATATGCTTCTCGTTGTCGGTCAATTTGGTTGTTGTTGTGTTTTCTCCAGCACGAGACATCATCTTGCCTGTGTTGATAGTGAGCACCACGAGACTCTCTCTCTGAGGAGCTGGATTACCACCACCCTTCTGATCATCGTCAGAAGAGCATGAAGAGAAACAAACTAAAGCGGCTGCCGCAGCGAGGAAGCCCATACGAATTGTCTTGAAAGTTTTCATATTATGAACTGTTTTTTTGAAAAATGTTATGAATAAAATTATTAATTAATAAATTGAAAAATAGCTAATCTTTTTAAAGCTTGAATACCAGGGATACACCCGTACCGATAGGCAGGAAGGTTACGCTGGAGAACTTGCCCTCCTTAACCGGCTTTTCACCGTTGGTATAGCGGCGGTATGAGCAGCTCACCACATCAGCACAGAGGGTGAAATCAAAGGCGAAACGCTCGGAGAGAGCGAGATGATAACCCGCACCGATACCTCCACCCATGAAGTGGCCCTGACGCTGTTTGCCATACAGTCCGCCGATATGGAGCTTATCTATATTGAATCCGCCCCAAACCACATTGGCACTCAGGAAGAATTTCTCGTATGCCTTGGTAAACCAATAGCGGTATTCCGGCTGTACAGAGTAGTTCTTATACGTAGAACCGCCATAGCGGAAAGGATTATAGGTAAGCATGAGGCTGATGGTAGAATGCTGGGAAATCTTGATTTCTCCACCCAGCGAAGCAATACCCTGTGCATCGTAGAGCAGATTGCTCTTGATGCCAAACATAAACTCCTTGGCAATGACCGGAGGTATGGTATCTACCGGAGCTTGAATGATGACGGTATCGGTCTTCTCTACCGTTACGGTATCAATCTTCTCTACCGTTACGGTATCGGTCTTCTGAACCACTACCGGTTCCGGCTCCTTAGGAGGTGGAGGAGTTTCTACCTGATAACGTACAATCACATCGGTGCGGCGGGTAGCCTGGAAGTAATTGTCCTTCATAAACTGCCATGCTCTACCCCTATCGAGGGCCTGGAGCTGGGTTTTTCTCTGGTCGATTACTCTACCATTACGGGTATGCACCACAGGAGTGTTCTTGATGATAGAAAGCGCCTCGAAACGCTGCGGCATATCACCATTTTCGATGAGTCGCTGCAAAGTAGCCCAGTCAACACCATGCGACTTGTACTTCACCGTGTTGCTGACAATTGGCATATACAATCCCAACTGCTTCACTACAGCGTTAGCTCTCTGTCGTGAAAGTTTCTCATTGATAGCGGTACTACCGGTAGGGGAACTGTATCCCGCCGTAGACACACCGACTATCTTCACTTTGTTTTTCTGACCCTCAGTGCCAAACAACCTTCTGTACCGGTCGAGGAAGGCATCGAGTCGTTGCTGATTTTCAGGCACCGCCAGATCAATGTCTGTATTACCTTCTGTGTGCAAAATGGTGAGAGTATCCACACTGGTCTGCGCAAAGGCAGCAGTTGGTAACACCATTAGCAGAAGAGCGATGACAATCTTACCAATTTTCTTCATTTTTTTACATTATCTTATATTGAGTTAATAATTACCATTTATATATCTAAAAAGACTTCCTTTAAGTTCCCCCCTACCTACTTTCACAAGCGGGTTAGGAGGGACAGTAATATAACTTTTCTATCTAACTAGCATTCACTAAAATGCTTGATAAAAATAAAATCTGCTTTCCGCTTCACAGCGTAGAGCTGTTATAAGTAAATGTACTATAGGCCGCTGCCTAGAAAGTAAATTTAAACTATAATTACCTATTAAAGGTTCTGTCTATTTCTATATCTGGATAATATCTTGTTCCGGTCATAACAACCGTAAATTTCTTTCTTATTTAATGTTTTGCAAATCCGTTATACCGGATTTTTGCAAGTGTACGAATCCTCCCGTTGTCAGACCACCATCCGAGGGGGGTGGTTCAACAAAAGTTATTTTTGAAATGATGATTAACAGCATCTCGCTTTCGGAACAGACTGTTCAGGTAACTAGGAGACTGTAAACCAAACTGTTGAGAAAGTAATAGGAGAGCCCGTCTCTAAAACGAGGCTAAAACTCTCCTATCTGATCATGAATGATTCTTATTACTTACTACTTCTTACATATTGATATCACTGTTTAAGCCATTTCCCCAGTCTGCAACTGTTACAGTGAAGAAGATAGCCTTGCCGAAGATATTTGCACCTGGCTCTGGGTCTTTGCCACCTGGATCTACAACACCACCACCATCAGGCATTGGGTACTGAGGATCTACCTTACCGCAACCCTTTGTGAGATCGAGGGTATAGATATACTTGTTACCCATACTCCATACAGCCTTTGTTTCGCCGGTTGCAGCAGGAACCGGTACAGCTACCCAACCGTAATCTCTGTCGGTAGAAGCTTTAGCTGGATACATGTATTTACCATCATTTGTATATTTCACATTGATCAGGAGGGCAATATAAGCACCCTTATCATAAGGAGTAGCAGTTGAAACTACTGCACCATTCCATGGAGTAAGTTTCTGAGGAACAATCATAGCACCAGTATTCTCTGGAGTCAGAGTAGCTTCAGTCTTACCTGTTTTAACGAGCTCGATTGGATTATCCTTGAAGAGCATCTCATAAGTTACCTTGTCTGATGTCTGCTCATTCCAAACACCCGAACGAGTTTCGGTGTTGAAGCTGAAAGAACCCTTACTATCAGCATTTACGATACGGATACCTGCGATATGATAGGTAAGGTGCTCGTTTGTATTCTTAACCTTAAACTGGAGTTGTGAAAGGATATGCTTGAACTCCATCTTTACACCCGTTTCTGCTTGAGATTCGGCTTGTCCCTTAACAGCATCGATAATCAAATCCTTCTGGTCTGCAATAACTGTTGGTATCTGTGCTAAATAGGTCACCTCGCCAGGAGCGATATTAAGTGTACCCGACCAATCAGTCTTAGCTGGGTGAATACCGATAAACTTATAACTCTTACCAGCCTGCCAATACCATGGACGTTCTGGAATAAATTGAGGGTTTTGCAGATCTGAAGTTTTGCTGAAAACCTGGTCAGCAAAATACTCTGTAGGAGCGTCTGCCTTAGTGATGTCGTAACCAGTTACCCACATCTTATCGAGATTGGCAGTTGTTGTTTCTGCACCACGGCTATTCTTACCAACCTTGGCAGTAAAAGAAATCTGTGAGCTCTTCGCAACATCTGTAGTCTCATCAGAAGAGCATGAGGCCAGTGTGATGGCAGCAGCTGCCATCATAAAAATCGCTTTATTCATAACTATGATTATTAATTAAAAATGTTAAATTATTTGTTTATAAAATGATAGAATTTTCATTCAGTCCTATAACTATGTATAGTAAAGAATGGAAATGAAACAACATTACATCGGAATATTGATATGAATCTCGTTCCATTTGCCCACATTTGGTGCCAATCCACTACCATTGTCAGGGACCGGCTTCGGCAACGGGAGATTTTCTATCTCAATCTTGATATGAGTCTCGTCCTGATGTTCAGGGTCGTGAATCTGGTCGGTAACATCCTTCTCATAAGTCCAATGACTACCATCCTTGAGCTCTGCATAGATCATGACTTTATGTCTGACAGGCTGGATAGGACAATGACCGAAAAGACTTAAATTGCCGGAAAGAGTAGTCTGGTCTGCATTTCCTGTAAGATTGAACGGAATGGTAACCTTAGCATCCGACAATTTGTCGAGACCAGCCAGCCATCCACCTGCTAAACCAGAAATGGTAGCTCTCAACGTCTTTACACCATGCAGATTCTGTACATTCTTGATTTCTACCGAGCATTGGTTTACTCTCGCCTTCGGTTTCATGGTGATCAAAGTCTTCTCACCACGTTCCTTTACCACAACACGCTCAACATGAGCACTCCAGAGCATTTCAGGTTCCACCATCCAAGGCTCGTTCTCAGCATCTGTAGCACGAGGTGCCGACTGCGCCATGGTGGAAAGGAAGCCCTGCAACTCGCGGGTATGAGCCGAAGTAACCTCGAAGGTTTCAAACTTGTCCATACCTTTTATAAGATGCGTCTCCTTATCGCTGTTTACGCAGAGAACATTGTAAACGCCAGGAGCTACTGAGATATAACCGCCTTGGAGACTGGTCAACTCATAACTCTTAGGAGCACCACCATCTACCGGATAGAGATAGACACTCATGGAAGCCGGATTGGCATCGGGAGCCTCGCTCCAGTCGAAAGCCACCTCTACATTCTGCTGATGCGGATGGTCATAACACAATTCCTTATGTTCACAGGATGAAAACACCTGAGCGGCAAGCAACAGGAACACCGCAGCTACCAGCATCTTAAGGAACGCATAAGCTAATTGTCTGTAATGATACATTGCTGTCATTTTGCACCTCCTTTCTTACTGTTGGTATTACCTTTTCCGATGAGCCAAACCAATGAAATTTCTGCCTGAGAAGGACCTATCCAGTTGCGGCGTCGGCTTGCCTGATATACATAGCATCCCTCCTTCGGAAGATAGGTCTTATAATCGGTACGAATAAAACCGATACCCAATCCGAAGTCCAGATTCAAACGTTTTGCTATAGGATATGAGTAGCCGTATTCCAGACCACCCACATAGGTTGCCTTGCTCTGGAATCCCTTATTACCCTTTTCAAGATCATAGGTAAGGAACTGACCGTAGAGTCCGATATGATGGCCCTGCAGCGGTTTTTCCTTCGCCTTGGCACCGAAATATTTGCGTACGTCGAATCCTCCGCCATAGACACGCCAATAGCGATGCCTGTCAGCGTTGCTCCACCATGCAAACATGCCGGTAGCACCAATGGTCCAGCCCTTGCCCAAACTAGCCTCTATTCCGATATTCGGAACCAGTGCGACATCATAGAGCAAGTTGGTCTTCAGCGCCAGATATGCATTCTTGCCTGTTGATACCGGTTCAGTATCAGCAGGTTCTTGCGGTGCAGGAATTTCCGCTGGAGGTGGAATCACCTCCGGTTCAACTACTGCTGGCGGTTCCGGCTTCTCTACCTTCTGCACTTCACAAATCACTACAGCTCCAGAGCGCAGGGCATAGAAATGATTGTCGAGCAAGTATTTCCACGCCTTACCACCATTTAAGTTTTGCAACTGTCGTTTTCTGCCGTCTACTACCTTTCCATTCTTCACAACCCATTCCGGAGTGTTCTGGATAATGGAGAGCGCCTTGTCACGCCATGGCACATTTTCCTTGGCGATGATTTTAGCAAGTCCATCCCAGTCTTCACCTACCGATGAAACTGCATACACTCTGTCTGGCAGCATTAATGTCTGCATCAGATAATCACGCAAGTGCTCACCTCGTTTTTCCGCCACTCTCTTGTTGAATGCCGAATTTCCCTCTGGCGATGCTGCTGAAATAATTCTGATGTTCTGCAGCCTAAAGTCTGGATTGCTCTGCAAGTCTCTGATACCCTCTACCAACGCATCCAGTTTGGCTGCATTGTTGCGGTAAGAGAGTTCCAGCTTGGAATAGCCTGTACGAAAGAATATCGTAGTCCTGAGGCTATCTTGCGTAGTAGCAGCGTTCGCGTTTGCCCACAATACCGTTGACAGTAACGCAACCATCACTAACTTCTTTACCATAAAATTAATTAATTACTATCACTCACCAGGTTTGAGGGTGCGAGTTCATAGAACTGTGTGCCTTCTCCTCAATTACTGTTTTTATTTACCTAGTTTCTGAATGATTTATAAATTTTGCATTGAGTTATTACCCTGTTCCTTATATACAATAAGATTTGGGTTCCGACCTGTTACGGTCCATTTCTTTCTCGCCATTATACCTTCTTTATCTAACGGCGTTTTTACTTCTTCTTTACTTCCTATTCAACTTCTTCTACATCTTCAAAATTGCACCTCTTTGCCGGTGTCAACTTTTCCATGTTTTATTTTCGATATCGATTAACAGTGTTACGTAACTGCTGAAACAGTTATACGTTAACTGTTGCCAAAGCTCCCGTTTACTGCCGAAACTGTTATACGTTAACTGTTGCCAAAGCTCCCGTTTACTGTCGAAACAGTTATACGTTAACTGTTGCTTTTAGTGTAAAATAGACCATATAATGTCTGATATGTACTATTAACCGCCTAAAAAATGCCCAATTATAGCAATATTATTACAGAAAGAAAGAAATATTGACAGAAAAGTGTTAATTATATGTTAAAATCGGTTTGAAATATTTGTTATTAGATAAAACTTGCTAACTTTGCAGCGTAAAAGTTAACGTATAACTGTAGCGGCGAAATCACTCTATTTCCTAGGTTTTCCTATTATTTATTTGGTTATACAGAAAAAACTCCCTACCTTTGTAAGCCGGAATCAATAAATCACTATAGATAATTTAAGATATAACTAACAAAAACAAAAGAAAATGAAGAAATTTGGACTTTTAAAGAGAATGAAGAAACTTTTTACACCATTTTTAGCAACTGAGAAAAACATCACACTCGGAGAATTCACCATGGAGTATGCTTACCGCAGACAGAAAGAAGGAGAAACGAAGAATGCCGGCAGATGCGGAACCGTGCTCAGTCTGGCTACACATCTCAAGAAAGCCGGAGTGGACAGGATGCCACTGGAAATGATCAATGTGGCGCTCTGCATACAGATTATCGAATACTTTCATCAAGCCAGAGATATGCGCCGCAACGTGAAGAATCCGCAGAAACTGGCTAAGGGAACCATCATAACAAGAGTAAGAACCCTGAAGGCGGTGCTGCAGGAGGCTGTAAAGATGGGCTATATGGAAAAGAATCCGATGGCGCTGGTGCCGTCAACCTATCATATCAAACCCATAAGAAACGAAAGATATGCACTAACAGAAGAGGAACTGGCAATACTGCAAGCCTCACGATGCCATACACCGGAACTGAAAGATGCCTTCATGTTCTGCTGTCTGACCGGACTGAGAAAGAGCGATGCACTGAGTCTGCGACCTGCCGACATACAGGAATATGACGGCACCTATTATATACATAAGGTGATGAAGAAAACACAAACGCTGCTCCACATACCGCTATCGGAAGAAGCGCTGGAGATTCTAAAACAGAAATACGGAGGCGGCGACTGTCCCTTCTTCTCGCATCTCTCGCCTTATCACCTGAACCAACATCTGAAGACATGGCTCTCGGAAAACGGCATAGACAGCAAGCCCATCACCTTCCACTCGTCGAGTCACAGCAAAATCTTTTATTAATTGCATATCAACGAGTTAAGTGCTTTGAAGAATGTAACTGCTAACGATTTAGAAACGAGCTATATTCTTTTTCTTTCACAACTTTGCAATA
>ERZ1031798.492-NODE-492-length-10716-cov-8.516180_pt1 | contig 10716 bp, 9 predicted proteins | sample MGYA00517882_ERZ1031798 | MGnify/ENA primary metagenome ERZ1031798 (study PRJEB33719, sample SAMN04261244) | wastewater metagenome | biome: rural village; feature: human; material: feces | host: Homo sapiens | place: El Salvador | collected 2013-01-07 ...
GCTGTATCCTTTGCGCCGTCATCCATGCCGGGCAGAATGTGACAATGCAGATCGGTCATAACAATGCTTCCTTATTCAGCAACATCAGCCTTCTGTTTTTCGTAGGCATAGTTGTAATTGTAGGCATAGCTGTATGCGTAGCTGGAGCCCTTGAGTGCTTTCTTCATATCGTAGCGGGTCAGCACGCTGCCCAGCACCCGGACACCGGCATCCTGCAGCTTTTTCACTGCGCCGCGCACCGCATCGGCGGGGGCGTAGTCCGAGCGCACAACGAACATTGCGCCGTCCACATAGCGGCCGATGACGGCTGCATCGGTGACCACAGACACCGGGGGTGCATCAAGGATGACAAAATCGAACTTTTCCCGCAGGGCATCCACCATAGCCTGCATCTGCGGCTGGCTCAGCATCTCGGAGGGGTTCGGCGGCGGGGTACCGGCGGGCAGGAAGGTCAGGTTCATTTCCTTCAGCTCCTGCAAAGCCTCGTCCAGCGTGCACTGGTTGGACAGCACGTTGGAAACGCCCTTTACATTGTGACCGGCCTTCAGGTAGCGGTGCAGCACCGGCTTGCGCAGGTCGCAGTCCACCAGAGCCACCTTTTTGCCGCTTTCGGCCAGCGTCAGCGCCAGATTGACCGCCACGTTGCTCTTGGATTCTTCCGGCACGGTACTGGTGATGACCAGCGTGTGCACGTCCATGGAGCCTGCCATAAAGTCCAGATTGGTGCGCAGAGACTTGTAAGCCTCCACATAGCCAAAGGGCATTTTTTTATCGGTGATCAGCTGCAGGGTGCGGTGCTCGCCTTCTTTTTTCTTTTTACCAAACAGATTCCACATCGTCTTACACCTCCGGGATCAGGCCCAGCACGGGCAGGCCGAGCTTCTTCTGAACATCTTCGTCATCCACAACGGTATCATGCAGCAGATGTGCCAGCACCAGCACGCCGCACACCAGCACAGCACCCAGCAGGCCGGCCAGCACAACGTACTTCGTAGTCTGGGGGAACACCTTGTTGGGATCGATGATCACATCGCTCACCGCCTTGCAGGAACCGGCTTCCACCTTTTCCACCAGCACATCGGGCACGATTTCGGAGATCGTCTGGGCGATCTCGCCTGCGCGCTCTGCATCTGTATCGGTGACCGTGATCTTCATGATCTGGGTAGCGTCCACATCGGCAACATCCACCATGTCGTACAGCTCGGTGTAGGTCATGTCCAGATCCAGTTCATCAATGACCTCGTTCAGCACGGTGTTGCCCTTGATGATGACCGCATAGGTGCTGATCAGGTTTTTCGCCGTGTTGAAGTTATCACTGGTGAAGGTGGTGGTCGTGTCCTGACGGGTGTTCACGATCATGTTGATAGAGGCCTGGTACTTGGGTGTAAGCGCAAACATACACACCAGCAGGCAGATCAGCGCTGCCGCAACAGCTGCTGCCACGATCTGCACGGCATGCGCCCACAGCAGGCGGGCCAGTTCCATCAGATCAATGGTCTCTTCGTCCTCCATGTTCCGGAGCGACTGTCCCATAGTTGTTTTTTCGTCCATAATAGCGAAACTCACCTTTCTTGTTTTCCGCAGTGCAAGAAATGTACACCGGGTTCCTATAGATACACATTCGTTTTATAATGATAGCACATCTCGTTGTATTTTACAAGTAAAAATGCCATTTTCTGCCGGCAAATATATGGACAAAATATGCCCTGCCCCGTACAAAAAAGGCATCCGCAGCACATGGATGGCTGCAGATGCCTTCGTTTTACGGATTTTTAGCGAATACGCTTAGCGGGAGCCCTTATCGTAGGGGATACCCTCGGCCTTGGGTGCCATGCTGTTCTTGGAGGTGAAGGCCAGAATGATCATAGAGGCCACAAAGGGCATCATATTATAGATGTTGCTGGACCAGTGCAGCTGCGCAAGGAAGGTGGAGTCTGCAATGTTGGCAAGGCTCTTGAACACAGCAAAGAACATTGCCGCGCCAAAGATGTGGAAAGGCTTCCACTGGCCAAAGATCATAACTGCCAGTGCCAGAAAGCCTGCACCGGCCACGCCGACTTCAAAGTTCCAAGTCTGCACCGGGGGCACAATATAGGCCAGACCGCCGATGGCGCCCAGCGCACCGGAAAGGATCACACCGGCGTAACGCATCTTGTAAACGTTGATGCCCACCGAGTCCGCAGCCTGCGGATGCTCGCCGCAGGCACGCAGACGCAGGCCGAAGCGGGTCTTATACAGCACGATGTAGCTGACCACCAGCAAAATCAGCCCCAACGGCACGAACACGCTGAGTTCCAGCCCGCCGATGCTGAACAGGAAGGGCTTGTTGGAGTAGTTCAGCTTGGCGCTGCCGCTCTCGCTGAAGTACTTGGAGATGACCACGGCAATGGCGGTGGCCAGCAGGTTCAGCGCCGTGCCGCCGATGGTCTGGTCTGCCTTCAGGTTGATGGAGGCAAAGGCCAGCAGCAGGCTGTAGATCACGCCCGCCAGCGCTGCCACCAGAATGGAGATGAGCACCACAAGGAAGGGCGACAGGCTTGCAGGCAGCATGGTCAGAGTAAGCACACCGGCCACACCGCCGATGACCATGATGCCCTCCAGTGCAATGTTGATGATGCCGGAATGTTCGCTGAACATACCGCCCAGTGCCACCAGCATCAGCACGATGCCGTACAGCAGGGTATATTTGATCAGAAGCAGCATATTACTTGCCCTCCTTTTTGGTCTTTTCTGCGGCAGGCGCAGGCTCTGCGTTCACATTGGTCTTTTCGGCATTCCGGAACAGCAGGCTCTGGATCTTGCCGCGGAACAGCATGGAGAATGCGCACAGGTAGATGATGATGCCGCTGATCAGATCCGAGATCTCAGTGGGGTAAAATTTGGTGGACAGGAAGGAGCCGCCGACCGAGATGTGGGAGATGAACAGCGCGGAGAACACAGTGCCGATGGGGTTGGAGCTTGCCAGCAGTGCCACCGAGATACCGTTGAAGCCCATGCCAGGCAGGCTGGTGGAGTTCAGCGGGTTCCACTGGGACACGTTGGACAGATAGAACAGGCCTGCGCCGAAGCCTGCCAGCGCACCGGCAATGGCCATGGAGAGGATGATGTTCTTCTTCTCGTTGATACCGGCATAGCGGGCGGCGTTCTTGTTCAGGCCAACGGCCTTGAGCTCGTAGCCGAAAGTAGTCTTGTTCAGCACCACCCAGATCAGCACAGCCACCGCTGCCGCCAGGAAGATGGCAATGGTAGTGCTGTTTGTCTGGAACAGCTTGTTCAGGCCGAAGTCCGGGATCAGGGACTGGGCAAAATCGGCGTTCTTGCTCAGGTTCAAGGTACGGGTGTTGCGCACATCGTACATGGGGCCGGTGCCGTTCTGGTAGATGAGCTCATTTACCAGATACAGGCCGATCCAGTTGAACATGATGGAGGTAATGACCTCGTTGATGTTGAAGTAGGCTTTGAAAAAGCCGGGGATCGCGCCCCACAACCCGCCCAGCACCGCTGCTGCCAGCAGGCAGACGAACCAGGGCAGCTTGAGCATGATGGCGCAGTACAGCGCACCGTAAGCGCCCAGCGTATACTGACCGGCTGCACCGATGTTGAACAGGCCGGTCTTGAAGGCAAAAGCCACAGACAGACCGGTCATGATCAGGGGTGCGGCATTGGCAAGCTCCTTGCCCACGCCGTAGGGGGCATCGTGGAAGCCGCCCTTGATGATGCGCACAAAGCCATCGCCCCATGCGTGTGCGGGGTTGATAGCTACCAGCACCAGAAAGCCCACCAGCAACCCGATCAGGATGCACAGCAGTGCAGCCAGCACGCTGGTAACAGAGCTTTGCAGGCTGCCGCTGCGGGAAAGTTTTTTCTTATTCATGTGTTACTGCTCCTCCTTTCCCTGCTTGCGGGCGCCTGCCATATACAGACCCAGCTCCTGCACGGTGGTGGTCTTGGGGTCAAACTCGCCCACGATCTCGCCCTCGTACATTACAAGGATGCGGTCAGAAAGGTTCATCACCTCGTCCAGCTCCAAGCTGACCAGCAGCACGGCCTTGCCCTTATCGCGCTCGGCCACGATCTGGCGGTGGATGTACTCAATAGCACCCACGTCCAGACCACGGGTGGGCTGCACTGCCACCAGCAGCTTGGGGTCGCGGTCGATCTCGCGGGCAATAATTGCCTTCTGCTGGTTGCCGCCGGACATACTGCGCACGGTGGTCACACTGCCCTGACCGCTGCGCACGTCGTACTGCTTGATCAGCCGGTCAGAGTACTCGCGCACCTTATCGGCACGGATAAAGCCGCCCTTCTGGAACTCCGGCTGCCAGTAGCGCTGCAGCACGATGTTGTTTTCCAGACTGAAATCCAGCACCAGACCGTGCTTGTGGCGGTCCTCCGGGATGTGGCCCATGCCGTCCTTGGAGCGCTGGCGGATGCTCTCGTGGGTGATATCCTTGCCGTCCAGCGTAAGCTTGCCGCCAGACAGCTTGCTCAGACCGGTCAGGCCGTAGATGAACTCTGTCTGGCCGTTGCCCTCGATGCCCGCCAGACAGACGATCTCGCCTGCGTGCACCTTGAAGGATACGTTCTTCACCACGTCCTTCTTGCGCTGGTCATTGTGGATGGTAACGTTTTCCACGTCCAGCACGGTCTCACCGGGGTGTGCGGGCTGCTTTTCCACCTGCAGCTGCACGTCACGGCCCACCATGCGGCGGGAAAGCTCTTCCTTGGTGGTGCCCTTGATATCCACCGTGCCCATATACTTGCCCTTGCGCAGCACGGTGCAGCGGTCAGCCACAGCCATGATCTCGTTGAGCTTATGGGTGATGAACAGGATGGACTTACCCTCCTTCTTGAACCCGCGCATGATCTCCATCAGCTCGTCGATCTCCTGCGGGGTCAGCACAGCGGTGGGCTCGTCAAAGATCAGGATCTCGTTGTCGCGGTACAGCATCTTCAAAATCTCTACGCGCTGCTGCATACCCACCGAGATATCGCTGATGAGTGCGTCCGGGTCCACCCGCAGGCCGTACTTTTCGCTCAGCGCCATCACCTTTTTGCGTGCCTCGGCCTTCTGCAAAAAGCCCATCTTGTTGGGCTCCACGCCCAGAATGATGTTGTCCAGCACGCTGAAGCATTCCACCAGCTTGAAGTGCTGGTGCACCATGCCGATGCCCAGTGCGTTGGCATCGTTGGGGTTGCGGATGGCGACCTCCTTGCCGTTTTTCAGGATCTTGCCCTGTTCCGGCTGATACAGGCCGAACAGCACGCTCATCAGCGTACTTTTGCCCGCGCCATTCTCGCCCAGAAGGGCGTGTACCTCGCCCTTGCGCAGTTGCAGGGTGATATCATCGTTTGCCTTGATACCGGGGAATTCCTTGGTAATGTGGAGCATCTCGATCACATAATCCTCTGCCAATCTGCTCACTCTCCTTTCGTGCCGTAACGACACCTTTTCTATACTACAAACCATTATACCTGATTTTTTGCGGTTTGCACACGGCTTTTTGATTTTTTGTCAAAAAGCACAAGTAAAAGTATTACTTTTGTATGGTCTGCACGATTTCCTACCTGTTTCTCTTACACAGGCATACAAAAAGGGCGGGGTGCCCCTGCATGAGCACCCCGCCCCTATTACGGGAGTAATTCCGGGATAGCGATTACTGGATGTAGTTGACCTTGGTGAACTCGCTGACGGTGGGCTTGGTAGCGTCATCGGAGCTGTTGTCCACAACGAGCTCGCCGGAAGCGATCTTGGTCTTCAGGGTCTCGTACTCGTCCTTGGTGAAGGTCTTGAAGTTCCAGCTGTCATCAGCAGTGGGCAGACCAACATAGTCGCCGTCCTCCAGACCGAAGTTGCCGTTGGTAGCAGCGATGTTGCTCCACTCGCCTGCCTCGATGTCGCCCAGAGCGGTGCTGACAGACTCAGACAGGCCCTTCATAGCGGAGGTGATGAACGGGTTGTAAGCGTAGCCGTCCTTTGCCACGCCGTTCGCGCCGATGTAGTTCTGGTCAACGTCAACGCCAACAACGTAGCCGTTGTTCTTCAGAGCAGCCTCGACAGCGGAGGTGTAGATGCCGCCGCCGCAGGCAAAGACGATCTGAGTGCCGTTGGCATACCAGCCCTCCATACGGGAGGTGATGTTGGCATCGCCGTAGAACTGGCCGCCGTAGAAGTAGTTGATGTCAATGTTAGTGCCCAGCTCCTTTGCAGCAGCGTCAGCGCCCTGCACATAGCCGTAGCCGTAACGGATAACGGCGGGCACAGCCATGCCGCCCAGGAAGCCCAGCTTGGTGTAGCCGTCCTTGACAACGGCGTAACCTGCCAGATAGCCTGCCTGCTCCTCCTTGAAGGTGATGCAGTAGCAGTTGGCGGGGATGCTGTCGGTGCCGATATCGCCCTGGGTCACATCGATAGCGATGAACTTGATGTCAGGGTACTGCTCAGCAGCCCATGCCAGAGATGCACCGTACAGGTAGCCAACGCAGACGATAACGTCAGCGCCGTCGTTGACAGCCTGACGGATCATGGTCTCGCGGTCCTCATCGGAAGCATCGGAATCGGGGATGTAGTACTGGCAGTTGTCGCCCATGTAGCTGGAAACAGCAGCCCAGCAAGCCTGGTTGAAGCTCTCATCATCGATCGTGCCAGTATCGCAGGTCAGAGCGACCTTGGCGATCTTCTCAGCGCCGTCTGCTGCGCCGGAAGCGGCGGCAGAGCTGGCAGCTGCGGAAGAAGCAGTGCTGGTAGAGGAAGCGGAGGAACCGCCGCAGGCGGTCAGAGCAGCGGCAGCGGCAGCAGCACCGGCCACAGCCAGAAAGTTACGACGAGAAATCTTCATAAGAAACTCTCCTTTTATTTTAAAAAATTGCGTCAAATGAATGGAATGTGCACTCTGGCACATTTACTGGCTCAAGTATAGCGGGTGGATGTGACAGATGCAAGCAATTTCCGATTACAAATTCTTTACAAATCCTTTGTATAATTTATAAAAAAGTAATGCTTATTCACTAATTTTCCCCTGCTTGCGCTGTTTTTCGCAGAAAGACAGTTACTTTCCTTCCACGGCGCTGTTGCCCGCCACATTGGAGGGGCCAAAGCCGAAGGGCAGCAGCTCGTCCATGCTGCGCTCAATGAAATCCTCCGGGGTCTTTGCCATAATGACGTTCAGCTCCGGCCCGCCGAATTCGAATAGTGCTTGGCGGCACACCCCGCAGGGTGAGGTGATCTGCCGGTTCACTTCGCCCCGGCGGCTGCCCACCACGGCGATGTCGGTAAACGCGGTCACGCCCTCCGCCACTGCCTTGAACAAAGCAGTGCGCTCGGCGCAGCTGGTGGGGGTAAAGGCGGCGTTCTCCACGTTGCAGCCGGTAAAGATGCGGCCATCCGCAGCGCGCAGTGCAGCGCCCACCATAAAATCACTGTAAGGCGCATAGGCCTTTTCCCGCGCGGCCAGTGCCATGCGGATCAGCTGCTGCTTTTCTTCCATGGTCAGTTTTGTCATGCTGTCTCCTCCTTTTACGGGCAAAAACAGCGCGGCTGTGCCTTGGGGCGGCAGCCGCGCTGGAAAGTTATGCGATCAGTACTCTGCGCCCAGAGCGACCTTCATCATATCGGTAAAGCTCTTCTGGCGCTCCTCGGCGGTGGTGATGCCGGGGGCCACAAAGCTGTCCGAGATGGTCAGCAGGCAGGCGGCATTCTTGCCCAGCACCTGCGCGTTGGCAAACAGAGCAAAGCTTTCCATCTCCACGCACAGGCAGCCGTCCTCGTCCCGCAGCTTTTCCCAATAGGTGGGCTTTGCGTCCGAGGGCTGGCGGTAAAACACATCCGAGGAATGGATGTTGCCCTCGATCAGGGGAATGCCCTGCTTTGCAGCGGAGGCACGCAGCTTTTCGTTCAGGGCTGCGCTGGGCAGGGTGATGTTGCCGGTAAAGCCGCTCTGCACCCGGGCGTAGTTGCTCTCGCTCACAGCGCCGGTGGCCAGCACGGTGTCGAACAGCTTGGCCTTCTCGGTATAACTGCCAGCAGAACCGATGCGGATGATATTTTCCACGCCGTAGAAGTTGAACAGCTCGTAGGAGTAGATGCCGATGGAGGGCATACCCATACCGCTGCCCATCACGCTGATGGGGCGGCCTTCGTAAGTGCCGGTAAAGCCCAGCATCCCGCGCACGCCAGTCACCTGCCGGACATCCTGCAAAAAGGTGTCGGCAATAAATTTGGCACGCAGGGGGTCACCCGGCATAAGGACTGTCTTGGCGAAATCGCCCATTTCTGCGCTGATGTGAGGGGTAGACATAGATGATCTCTCCTTTTTTATTCGTAATACAGCAGAGGGGCTTTTCCCCTGCGGAAAAGCCCTTGCTATTTTTTACCGGTATTTGTTGCGGTTGAACACCGTCTGCGGCGAGATGTAAGAGCCGTTGCGCCGGATCTCGAAGTGGCAGTGGTTGCCGCTGGAACGTCCGGTGCTGCCCACATAGCCGATAAGCTGGCCCTGCTTGACCGACTGACCGGCATGTACCACCAGCGACAGGCAGTGAGCGTACACGGTGGTGTAGCCATTGCTGTGGCTGATGATAACGGAGTTTCCGTAGCCATTGCCCGCACCGGCGCGATTATAGCCGGCCTTGGTCACCGTACCGCCTGCCGAAGCATAGATAGGCGTACCGGCGGCGGCGCAGATATCCACGCCCTTGTGGCTGCCGCCGTACCAGCGGGAACAATTCCGGTAGCCGGGCACCGGCCAGATGAACCGTCCGCTGCCGGTGATATAGGATGCACCGGAGGAAACCTTTTTGGTGCCCACCGTAACTTTTTCCGTCACAGGCTCCTTGGTCACCACAGTGCTCAGGATCTGCTGAGAGAGCTGATTGCCATTTGTATCATACACCCGCTGTGCCGTCACAGTGCGGATACCGTTCTCGCCCGTCTGGGTCACCCGCTTGGTGCCGGAGTTCAGATCATTGGACTTGGTGGTTTCGGTGGTATAGGCGATCTCTTCCTCCCAGCTTTCCACCTTGGTGATGCGCACCTCCAGCGTCTCCTCCTCCCGCACCACGGTCAATGCATCACCGGGCAGGATCTTGGAGTTCTGGGTCAGGCCGTTTTCCCCATTGGCAGTAAAGCCGGTGTTCATCTCGCACAGTTCCTTCACTGTCAGGCCATTTCGCTGCGCGATGGACCAGATGGTGTCGCCGTTTTGCACAGTGTAGGTCTTTTGTGCCTGCTGCACACCGGAGAGCAGCTGCTCCACCTCGGCTTCCTCCTGAAAGCTCTCGGTGAAGTAGATGCCGTTTTCCAGCGTGACATCTTTGTTGAAGCCCACAGTGGTGTTGGGGTCGTCCGGGTTCTCATAGGGCTCCAGCAGGCTGCTGATGTAGCTTTGCAGGCTGGTGCCGTCCGCGCACACGGCGGTAAGCTCGCCGTCCAGATACAAAGCCGTGCCCTCGCTGATCTGGTCGCCGGAATTCTTAAGGATGGCGTCAGCCACACCATTTTCGTCCATCACGTCATGGGCGATGGTCACGGAATAAGTAGGCTCCACGGTAAAGCGCGCCTGCTCCGTACCGGAATAATTGATACGCTGCTGCACGGCTTCCAGCGCAGAATTGAACACCTCTTCGTTGGCCACATAGCCCACGGTCTTATTGTCCACCTGCACCTCCAAGGCGTAGGGCTGACGGATGGTGGTCTGGAACACCGTTACCATAACGGCCAGCGCTGCCATTGGCAGCACATACATAGCCATACGGGGCACAAGGCGGATGTTATCAGCGATGCCATGGGCAAGAAAGTGGCCGCTTGCGCGCAGCGCAGCGCCAAAGCCGTTTTCCTTGCGTACCCGATGTGCGTGGCGCAGCAGCGCCCCGGTGCCCCGCAGGGCAAGCACTACCGGGCCAAACAGATCCCGCAGCAGCTGCGCCGCCCCTGGAAAGGCCATGGATGCGATATTTTTCAGCAGTTCTCTGACCGTTTGCAGCAGACGCCGCAGCCCATGCTGCAAGCGGCGTCCTGTGCGGACAACGGCATACTCGGCGGAAAAGCCGATAGCATACAGCGTCTCGCCCACCATAGGTGCTATGGGATTGTGCAGCAGCTTGTGCCACAGCTTTTCCCAGCGGTGCTGACGCTTGCGGCGAATCCTGTGCCGCCGCAGCACGCCCCGGCATTGGAACTGCGCCCACAGCGAGCGCAGCTTCTGGCGGCGGGGCTGCCGTACAGGCTGCGCAGCAGGCTGCTGCTCCTTTATTTTATCTTCAGTCAACGGGATTTTTCTCCTTCCTGCGCTGCTGCAGGGCATTTTTCCGGCCCGGAACACAACAGCTAGATGGTGTACGTTCCCCTGTTCAAAAGGCCAACAGGGCCTGTACACAATACGCTCTCTTTTTATTATACACTTTGCATGGTTTGAAACAAGCGCTTACATAAAATTTGGCTATTTTTTCACGCAGTTTTCACGAAAAAAGCGCTTCCATATCCGGCGGCAGCGGGCTTTCCACTGTAACGGTGCGCAGCTGCAAAGGCATTTCCACCCGGATGCCATCCGGCAGCGGGGTGTATACAGGCACGGCAAAGCTTTGCCTGGCGCAGTGCAGCGCCTGCCGGGCAATGCGCTCCCGGCTGCCGCCGTAAAGGTCGTCCCCGGCAAGCGGATGCCCGATGGACGCAAAATGCACCCGGATCTGATGGGTGCGCCCGGTCACCGGCACACAGGC
>ERZ1031798.500-NODE-500-length-10641-cov-10.619403_pt1 | contig 10641 bp, 9 predicted proteins | sample MGYA00517882_ERZ1031798 | MGnify/ENA primary metagenome ERZ1031798 (study PRJEB33719, sample SAMN04261244) | wastewater metagenome | biome: rural village; feature: human; material: feces | host: Homo sapiens | place: El Salvador | collected 2013-01-07 ...
GTAACGACGCCAGCCCAGTCCCACGAGCCGTGCATAAGGAGATAATAGCAGATGCCGAAGAGTGTGCAAAGCTCGCTGTAACGGTCGAGCGTGGAGTCCCAGAGGGCACCGAACGTTGACGACATTCCACCCATACGAGCCAGACGACCGTCCATCATATCAAACAGTCCGGCAAAGAGGATGACGCCACCGCTCCATCCTATCCAGGCATAAGCCTCGCATTCTGGCAGTTCTGCGGCATAGATGAACATCGCCATGGCTACGAGATTGAGGACGAAGCCTGTGGTGGTGATGAAGTTAGGGGTGATGCCCACCTTTATCATGCCTTTGATAAGCGGATTGATAATGGCGTAAATCACCTTCTGTAGAAAATCGCGATAATTCATATTTCTTTTATATTTGTTTTATTATTCTGTTTTCTGTACCGACCTTCTGCCTTCATGAAAGACGAAGATGCGCTGCATCTGATAGTTCCACAGAACAGCCACAAGTACGGCAACGATGGCCTTGGAGATGACATAGTTGAGTCCTGTCATTTCCGTCACCTGACACGTGCCAAGCGTATTGAGGGCAATGCTCACTCCCCATACGAACATATAGCGCAGGGCAATGTATTTCTTCTTCATTCCGAAGGCGTGGAACACCCATCGATAGTTGATGGCGCAGTTTACTATTCCCCCGCTGACAGCGCCGATGAACGTGGCATACCCGTACCACATGCCGAAGATGTTGACGAGAGCGAGAGTAACGGCAAAGTCGGCGGCAGAAGCCACCCACGCAGAGCATTGCGCCTTTGAGAAAGTTATGATAGAGTGCTTTAAGCTTCCCATAATGGCGCTATGTTGTGTTGTGTGAAATTATTATTTAAGGGCGCGAAAATATTATATATAATATAATGTATAGAGATACGCCAGAACAGCCACGAAACGTGTCCTATAATGGCACTATCATCCTACAAAGGTGCAAAATTAGTAGAAAAATATTAAAAGGCAAAAAGTTTTCTACCTTTTTTAAACTATTATATGTAACTTTGCAGCCGCAAAGCTAATATGTGGTTTTACGACACAAGGAAAGTATATTCGAAATCTATAATAGGATAAATTAGTATAAAACAAACGTGAAAAGGTCTTTTTTCGTTACATTGATGTTCTTGCTCTTGGCTGTTGTTGCCAAAGCGCAGATTACAGGAGAAATTTATGATACTGACGGTTACCCCATACCGTTGGCAAGTGCCATATACAAAGGACACCACGTCGCTGAAGCCAGCGACCTGGACGGCAAGTTCAAGATTGCACGCCATAACGGATGGGAACTGACGTTCAGTTCGGTGGGCTTCCAGCCCCAAACCATCAAGGTGGGTCCGAATACGCCGTCGCATCTTAAGATTGTCCTTAAGGATGACTCGCGCTCACTCGGCGAGGTGGTTATCAAGCAGAAGCGTGAGCGCTATTCGCGCAAGAACAATCCTGCCGTAGAGCTCATGAAGCGCGTAATCGCAGCCAAGAAGCGCACGCATCTTGACAATTACGACTATTATCAGTATAACAAGTACCAGAAGATTACGTTCTCGTTGAACGACATCAAGCCAGCCGATCTCGATTCGGGCAAGTTCAAGAACAAGGCTTACGTACGCGACCAGATTGAGACATCGCCCTACAACGGCAAGCTTATCCTGCCAGTCACGTACGACGAGACCGTTACGCAGCACATTTATAGAAAGAACCCGCGTGTGGAGAAGGACATCATCAAGGGCCAGCGCTCTGAGGGTGTGAACAACGTGCTGCAGACGGGAGAGATTCTCAACACCATGCTGCGCGAGGTGTTCACCGACGTGGACATCTACGACGACCACATGCGTCTGCTGCAGTATCAGTTTACGAGTCCTATCGGCGAGACTGCCATATCGTTCTACAGATTCTACATCCAGGACACGGTCTACGTAGACCGCGACCTCTGTTATCACCTTGAATTCATCCCTAACAACCAGCAGGACTTCGGTTTCCGAGGCGAGCTGTACGTTCTCGCCGACTCGTCGCTGCACGTAAAGCGCTGCTCGTTCACGCTGCCGAAGACGTCCGACGTCAACTTCGTGCACGACATGAAGATTACGCAGGAATACGCCAAGCTGCCTAACGGCGAATGGGTGCTATCGAAGGACGACCTTGCTGCAGAGCTTACCCTGCTCGGCGCCAACACTCTTGTGACTAAAGCCACACGATATAATGACTATGCCTTCGACGAACTGCCGTCGAAACTCTTCAAGGGAAAGGCGAAGACAAGGCATGAGGCTGACGCGATGATACGTGACGAGGCGTTCTGGAACCAATACCGAACGGTGGAACTCTCGAAGGGCGAGTCGTCAATGAACGCCTTCATTCACCGCATCGAGCAGTCGAAGAACTTCAAGTGGATTCTCTTCGGACTCAGAGCCTTCGCCGAGAACTTCGTTGAGACCGGCTCTTCACGCAAGCGTTCACTGTTCGATATCGGTCCGGTAACCACCATCATATCAAGCAACTTCGTGGACAAGTGGCGCTTCCGCCTCAGCGGACGTACCACAGCCAACCTCAACAAGCACCTCTTCTGGAACGGTTTCTATGCCTACGGAACAAAGTCGAAAAAGCATTACTACGGCACAGAGGTGACATACAGCCTCAACGCCAAGAAGAACGTGCCATTCGAGTTCCCGCAGCGCAACATCATCTTCGAGACAGGATATGACGTTATGTCGCCTGCCGACAAGTTCCTTATCCATAACAAGGATAACATGTTCATGTCGTTACGCACTCAGAAGGTGGAGCAGATGTATTTCTACAACCGTCAGAAGCTCTCGTTCGTATACGAGACAGACTGGGGTCTGTCGTTCCATACATCGCTGAAGGCAGAGAGCAACGAGCCTACCGGCGACCTTTCATTCGCCCGTATGCCCGGCGTTGCCACCAATCTCGCACCCGACGGCAAGGAATATGTAAGGAAGATACGCACCACGGAGGGCAAGTTAATGCTCCGTTACTGCCCAGGACAGACGTTCATCAACACCAAGCAACACCGCTGGCCCGTCAATCTTGACGCACCGGAATTTACGCTGAGCCACACAATGGGCTTCAAGAACTTCCTCGGAGGTGAATACAAGCTCAACTATACGGAGGCTAAGATATACAAGCGCTTCTGGCTTGGCTCTTGGGGCTACGTCGATACCCACTTGGACGGTGGCGTACAGTGGGACAAGGTGCCTTTCCCGCTGCTTATCATGCCGCCCGTCAACATCACGTTCCTCGAATGGGAGGGCACGTTCTCGATGATGAAAAACATGGAGTTCCTCACAGACCGCTATGCCTTCGGATCAGTGGCATGGGACATGAACGGCAAACTGCTCAACCGCATACCGCTCATCAAGAAACTGAAGTGGCGCGAATATATCTCCGTAAAGGGAATGTGGGGCACGCTGACCGACAAGAACAATCCGTTCCTGGAGCGCAACCGTGCAGACAACACCCTCTTCCAGTTCCCCAACGGCGCACGCGTAATGGACAAGAAGACACCTTACTGGGAAGTGACGGTTGGTGTGCACAACATCTTCAAGCTCATTGCCATCGACTACGTAAGACGTATGAACTATAACGGACCAGGCATAAAGAAGAACGGCATCCGATTCGGATTTATGCTCAGCTTCTAAAACAAGAAACCTACATATATAATATAAGAAAACGAGGTGTGCAAAACGCTATATCAGCAGTTTTGCGCACCTCGTTTTTTATGATATAAACAGTAATTCAAAAAATCTTCGGCAATATGTAATAAATTCCAACTTAGGGCGTTAAATAGATATAGAGCATAGAAGAAACATATTGTCCAATTCAAAACCCAACGCCTATGACACATTATACCCCAGAAGAGGTTAAACCCTCAGAAAACACCCTGTCTATCATCCGCCAGATAGCACGTGCATATTGCGCGATAAAGAAGAACGGACGCAACGGGTCGTATTGCATGAACTAATTATTAATCGTATAACCCCTAAAAAGTAAAGAACAAACCCATAAACTTACAACAATAAATTCATGAAACCACTGATTTCGCCTTCCCTTCTTTCGGCAAATTTCCTTGACCTCAAAACCGACATTCAGATGATCAATGCCAGCGAGGCCGACTGGCTGCATCTCGACATCATGGACGGTGTGTTCGTTCCTAACATCTCCTTCGGATTCCCGGTGATAAAGGCCGTGGCAAAGGAATGCAAGAAACCGCTGGACGTGCATCTCATGATTGTGCATCCCGAGAACTACATCAGCCAGGTGGCTGCTACAGGAGCCATGATGATGAACGTACACTACGAGGCTTGCGTGCATCTTCACCGCACCATACAGCAGATTCATGACGCCGGAATGAAGGCTGGCGTAACGCTGAATCCTTCCACACCAGTATGTCTGCTCGAGGACATCATCTGCGATGTTGACATGGTGCTGCTGATGAGCGTCAATCCCGGCTTCGGAGGACAGAAGTTCATCGACGAGATACTCGCCAAGACACGCCGTCTGCGCCACATGATTGACGAGTCGGGAAGCAAAGCATTGATACAGATTGACGGTGGAGTGAACGCCGAGACCGCCCCGTTACTCGTAGAGGCTGGTGCCGACGTACTCGTAAGCGGCAGCTACATCTTCAAGGCTGCCGACCCGATTGCTACAATACACGATTTGAAGCAGCTCTAAGCAGAGCTGCTTTACACAGAGAGTTGCAGCGTTATGCCATGCTTGCGTGCCGTACGGCGCATATTGATTATGGCATAACGCATGCGACCGAGCGCAGTGTTGATGCTTACATTGGTGAGTTCGGCTATTTCCTTGAACGAGAGTTCCTGAAAATAACGCATAAAGACTATCTCGCGCTGGATGGGCGGAAGCGTATCAATGAGGCGCCTTACGTCAGCCATCACTTGTGTGTTGACATAACGTCCCTCGATGTTGCCCTCAAGCACATCGTCACCACCCATATTTGAAAGGTCATTATCCTTTGTCACCTCCACGATATGACGCGAACTCATATCGCGATACCAGTCCATCACAACATTATGTGCGATGCGCATCATCCACGCACCGAACTTGCCGCTGGCTGTATAGCTGCCATCCTGTAGGCGCACGATGGCCTTGACGAAGGTCTCCTGAAAGAGATCCTCCGCTGTCTCGCGGTCGTGGACGACGAAAAGGATGTATGAGAAAAGCTTCGACTGGTTGCGTGACAACAGCAGGTCAAAAGCACGATTATTCCCATCGACATATGATAGGGCCAACTCTTCGTCGGTCATATCCTGCAATTTCTTCATCTTGTTATTATTTTTTTGTTTTTATGAAGTAAATGTTTCCGATAGGCTGTACGTTTTTTGATGTTGTTAATATTAAAGTTTCAAATAGGGGCAACTTGTCTTTTGTTTAAGTCATTGCAAAGATATCAACTTTTAACGTAACCGCCAAATAATACGACAACAAAAATCCGACAATATAACGTCAATATAATAGGGCATAAAAAAGAGGTTGGCGCAGGATGCTGCCAACCTCATAAGTCGATTTCGTAAAAAAATAGCGAAATCATCAAAAATGATATCGCAAATGTATAGCATATTTTTGACAATAACAAATAAAAGGGATGAAAAAATCAGAATTTAACATTTGGGCGCTTCCTTCGTCGACAGTTAGGAGATAATGTGGCTGAAAATTCTTAACTTTGCATTCTAAAACAACTAAATAATATGGGAAGAAACAAATACTCGCAAAGCGAGATAGACGGCATAGCGAAACTGCTGCGCCTTAAGAACGCCGCCAACCGTGCGCGTCAGAAAGAGATAAGACACCAGCTCCGCACACAGTACGAATTTAACATCTCTGACTTCAACGAGCCGGGAAAGGCTTTCGGCGAGAAGGAACTGCTGGACGCCATTCAGCGCCGAGCCATACTGATATTGGACGACCGCACCATCGCCGACATGAAGGCAAAGAGACAGCGCGACCGTGAGCGCGACGCTGCCGAACGCGAGCAGGAGGCCATCCAGACGGGAGAGCAGACAGACTGGAAGGAAGCCATGAAGCAATGGGAGGAATGGGAAGCCAAGGAAATGGACAAACTGGACAAATAAACGTCCTAACGCTCCGTTTAACTGACTGATATTTCCTATTTTAACCTTATTTTAACGCGTATGTATTGGCACTATAACGGATAATGGCTAATTTTGCATTGTAACATAAAACGTAACACATACGACAAAAATTCATTAACATCTAAAATCTTATAATTATGGTAAAAACTTTACGCTACACATTGATGGCTGTTGTTGCCATGGTGGCAAACTTCTCGTTTGCACAAACAACAATCGACTTCACTAAGCAGACTGCCACATTAAAGGACAAGGTGGGCTACACTCTTACAGCTGAAGGCTATACCTTCGAAGCTGACAAGGCTGCCGGCACGACAGTTCCTACACAGAACACCACATCAAAGGACCTTCGTCACTACGCCAAGAACACGCTGACCATCAGCGGTCCTGCAATGAAGGAGATTGTCTTCACAATGTCAGTTGCCGGAAAGAAGCAGTGGGGCGACGTCACTCCTTCTGAGGGTCAGGTTACTGTGGACACAGAGAACGGCATCACAACATGGACCAATACCAACGGATCTACAACCGTAACATTCACTGTTGGCACAGACAACACTCACGGATCTAACAAAAGCAAGAAAGCTGGACAGTTCGACCTTGCTTCCGTAACCATCACCGGTGATGCAGCTGGCAAGACAAAGCAGCCGGCTAATCTCGCGTTCTCTGAGGCCACCATCGACCACGAGGTTGGCACAGAGTTTACTGCTCCTACCTTCACAAAGGAGACCACTGCTGCCGTTACCTTCGTTTCTGACAACGAGGCTGTAGCCACTGTCAACGCTGAGGGTGTCATCGCTCTTGGCGGCGAAGAGGGTAAGGCTGTCATCACAGCCTCTTCTGAGGAGAACGACGCTTACAGCGCAGGCAACACAACTTGCACCGTATACGTATGGCACTACAACGTATACAAGAAGGCTGCAGCTGTTGAGAGCGGTAAGAAGTATATGATTGTTGCTCAGCGCGACGGCAATACTTACTACGCTATTCCCGCAAAGGAATCTTACAACTATGGCTACCTCAGCACATTCAACGTAGAGGGCACTGTTGACGAGCTCAAGATCAAGTCTTCATACGACGATTCGTTCGCATTCGAGACTCTCGACGACGGCTTCTCTATCAAGGATTGCTACGGACGCTATCTCTACATGGACACACAGCACAACTCATTCCAGTTCGACAAGGAGAAGTCTGAGGCTTGGACAGTAGAGGCTGACGAGAACGGCACATTCTCTATCACCAACAACGGCAAGTTCATCCAGTTCGGAAGCGGCACATACACCTCTTTCGGTGCATACGACAAGCTCCAGGACAACGCTGTCCTCCCGATGCTCTTCGTCCTCAACGACAACGAGAGCGGCATCAACGGCATTACTAACGACAACACCGTAAAGAACGGCGCACGCTACAACCTCGCAGGTCAGCGCGTAAGCAACAGCTACAAGGGCATCGTTATCGAAAACGGCAAGAAGTTCGTTGTAAAGTAAAGAAACATGGATTAGGCTGAATGCCTAAAAGCAAAAGGCATCTTAATCAAGAATGCCTAAAAAAGTAAAGGCTTTAATGTAAGGTTATCTTTAAACCTAACATTAAAGCCTTTTTTGATTTAATCCGTGTGCGTTATCAAAGCGATAATCATAGGTTTGGGTGCATAATTTACAGAACACGGATTGCACGGATTAAACGGATGTTGACTGAGACAGATATTCTTTATAAGCTGCATCCGTGTTATCCGAGAAATCCGTGTTCGTTATCAAAGCGATAGTCATAGGTTAGGGTGCGTAATTTACAGAACACGGATTGCACGGATTAAACGGATGTTGACTGAGACAGACATTCTTTATAAGCTGCATCCGTAAAATCCGTGAAATCCGTGTTCGTTATCAAAGCGATAATCATAGGTTTGGGTGCGTAATTTACAGAACACGGATTAAACGGATTAAACGGATGTTGACTGAGACAGACATTCTTTATAAGCAGCATCCGTGTTATCCGAGAAATCCGTGTTCGTTATCAAAGCGATAGTCATAGGTTAGGGTGCGTAATTTACAGAACACGGATTGCACGGATTAAACGGATGTTGACTGAGACAGAATCTACTTAACCTTCCGCTCAATTTGTATACCATTGTAATGGCCGAAATTGATTAGTAGTCCTAACTTAAACCCTGTTGCTTTTAGGTAATTGTAGACTTGACTTCGATGAGAACCATCAAGTTCTGAAACAGCTTTTATTTCAACTATGATGTCGTCATAACAAACGAAGTCTGCACGGTAGGTTTGTTGAAGTTCTTTACCATCATAGTAAATCTTTAGTTCCTTTTCGCGTTGGTAAGGAATACCACGTTTTGTGAACTCAATGGCTAAGGCTTCCTGATAGACGGACTCTAAGAAGCCATGTCCTAAGACATTGTACACCTGCATAGCAGCACCATTGATGGCGTATGATTCATTGCTATGATATAACATTTCAAACTTGAATTAGGGTGTTTAATTTATAGAACACGGATATTCTTTATAAGCTGCATCCGTGAAATCCGTGAAATCCGTGTTCGTTATCAAAGCGATAATCATAGGTTAGGGTGCGATATTTACAGAACACGGATTGCACGGATTACACGGATGTTGACTGAGAAATAATATAACATAATTACACAGATGAGATTATATAAAGAAGCATACGTAAGATTCGTATATTCTTATAAGCTGCATCCGTGAAATCCGTGTTCGTTTTTATAATTTTAGAATTCGCTCGTGAAGTGGAACTTTATATGCTTAAAGTCCTGCTGTGCCATTGACAGCACGTAGCCAGAATCGGCGAGGAAGACGTCGCGACCGTCACGGTCCTTTGCCATGTACTGATACTTACGCTTCTTGAACTGGTCGAGTTCTGCCTCGTCGTCGCTCTCCACCCAGCATGCCTTGTGAAGATGAACCGGCTCCCAGCGGCACTTCGCGTTATACTCGTTCTCGAGGCGATACTGGATAACCTCAAACTGGAGCTGACCCACAGTACCGATGATCTTACGACCGTTAAACTGATTGACGAACAGCTGCGCCACACCCTCGTCCATAAGCTGATTGATGCCCTTCTCCAGCTGCTTTGCCTTCATCGGGTCATCGTTCTCGATGTACTTGAACATCTCAGGCGAGAACGACGGCAGTCCGCGGAAGTGGAGCTTCTCGCCGTCTGTCAGCGTATCGCCAATCTTGAAGATGCCGTTATCGGGCAGTCCGACGATGTCGCCAGGCCATGCCTCCTCAATGGTGCTCTTGCGCTGCGCCATAAACTGCGTAGGTGAAGAGAAGCGGATGGTCTTGCCCTGACGTACATGGAGGTAAGGCTTGTTGCGCTCAAACTTGCCGCTGCACACCTTGCAGAAGGCGATACATGAGCGGTGGTTGGGGTCGATATTGGCTGTAATCTTGAAGATGAAGCCGGTGAACTTAGGCTCCTCCGGATCCACCAAACGCTCCTCTGCCTGTGTGGGACGTGGCGACGGAGCAATCTTGACGAAGCAGTTGAGCAGTTCCTGCACACCGAAGTTGTTGAGAGCCGAACCGAAGAATACGGGAGCCACCTCAGCATTACGGTAAGTCTCGACGTCGAATTTCGGATAAACACCGTCAATAAGCTCGATGTCGTCACGCAGCTGCTGAGCGTCCTGCTCGCCGATGTGCTGGCTGAGTTCGTCGGAATTGATGTCCACTTCCACCTTCTCCGTCACGCGCTGCTTGTCGGGCTTGAAGAGGTCGAGCTTGTTCTCATATATATTATATACGCCCTTGAATTTTACTCCGATGTTGATAGGCCATGACAGCGGGCGCACCTTGATGTTCAGCTCCTCCTCCAGTTCATCGAGCAGGTCGAAGGGGTCGCGTCCCTCACGGTCCATCTTGTTGATGAAGATAATAACCGGTGTGTTGCGCATGCGGCACACCTCCATGAGCTTGCGGGTCTGGGTCTCCACACCCTTCGCTCCGTCCACCACGATGATGGCAGAGTCTACGGCGGTGAGCGTACGGTAAGTGTCCTCACAGAAGTCCTGGTGACCCGGGGTGTCGAGGATGTTCACCTTATAATCCTCATAGTCGAACTCCATAACAGAGGTCGACACAGAGATACCACGCTGCTTCTCGATGTCCATCCAGTCTGACGTGGCTGTCTTTCGTATCTTGTTGTTCTTAACTGCACCTGCCACCTGAATCTGTCCTCCGAAGAGAAGGAATTTCTCCGTGAGCGTAGTCTTACCGGCGTCAGGGTGTGATATGATGGCGAAGGTTCGCCTGCGTTCTATTTCCTGATTCATTCTTCTTTTGTTGTTTTCTTATATGTGTCGGGGGTGTCAATTATCAGAATTCCTCGTCGTCATCAAACTTGAGGCCCTCAGTCTTGTCCTTGATGTGATAGTCGCTGAGCATTCCGAGGAATGTGGAAATCTCCTTGATGGCATGCTCCGTGTTGGGCGTGATGGTCTTGCCCTGCAGGCGCAGCAT
>ERZ1031798.507-NODE-507-length-10497-cov-7.365351_pt1 | contig 10497 bp, 8 predicted proteins | sample MGYA00517882_ERZ1031798 | MGnify/ENA primary metagenome ERZ1031798 (study PRJEB33719, sample SAMN04261244) | wastewater metagenome | biome: rural village; feature: human; material: feces | host: Homo sapiens | place: El Salvador | collected 2013-01-07 ...
ATAGCAAGAGCTATAATATAATAAGGTGTAATTTTAAAAATAAGTTTCTAAAAGAAAATAAAGATTAAAAGAATAAAGAAATACACTAAATAATTTGCGTGTTTCGGAAATTATGCTTACCTTTGCAAACGAAATCAGAAATGGTTTAGCCGTGAAGTCGTGAGCATGGTTACTGGGATAAGAAGAAATTTAGAAGTCTTCGGACTTTTCTATACTTTAAGCCTCGTTCGCTACTCACGACAATAAGCGGACGGGGCTTTTGTTTTGTCCCAAAGGTAAGAGGCATACCTGTAAAACTGCCGTGTTTAATTAATAATTATGTAGAGTAATGAAGACGATTTCATTGAAATTGGTAGGCACTAAGCCTTTGATGGTTCACAATCCAAGAGTAGTTGACCCATTTGACAAGTACAAGAAACTTTTGAAGCCATTGACTAGTAAGCGAACAAAGACAGATGATGATTTGTTGGAGATTTGCCGATTGCAATTCCTTGCATCCTTGTACTATCGCAATGGCGAGTATGTGTTACCACAGTCGCACGTAGAGGGTAGTTTTCAAGCTGCTGCCAAAGAACGTAAGCTTGGCAAGAAGTTCGAGCGTTCCTTCGGCCTTTATGGTGATGGTGTATTGCAATTCAAGGACAACGATAAGACACCGGAAGAACTTTTTGAGGTTGGGCGCACAAAGGAGGGTTATTTTGACCCATCAACTTCCTATGTTGACACAAGAGCGTGCGGTATCAAAGGTTCGGTTAAAGTCCCTGCAACAAGAGCGATATTCCCAGAATGGTCAACGGAAGTTACTTGCTGGTTCGATGAGACGCAGCTGAACGAGGAGGAAGTATTACAGGTGGCTGAGATTGCAGGTCTTCGCTATCATGTTGGTACTTACAGAAAGCTTTACGGAGCGTTTAAAGTAGAAAAGAAATAATTCATTCAATAATAAGGTATGGTGCAGAGAGGTTTGGTAGGGTTTAGTGAAGTGTGGTAGGGTGCGGTAATGTTTAGTGAGGTAGAGAAGAACACAATGAAGGTCGTAGGCGAGGTTCGACTCCTCGCCATTGTGCTATAAAAATATTTAGTGCGGTTATGTGAGGTGCGGTTATGTGGAGTATTGCAAGGTCTGGTGAGGTGAGGTACGGTAAAGTATGGTCTGGTGAGGTGAGGTTTAGTAGAGAAGAACTCCTTACATGGTGGTTATCTAAGGTTCGATTCCTTGGTAGGGAGCAACATTAAAAGAATGAGGATATGAAAGAAGACACGAAAAATGGTTTTGGAGGTTTGGAGGAAGAAATTCTTTCTACATTTAAAGATGGTCAATTGATTTCGCATGAATGGATGAAGTCAAAGTTTGGCATTATCCCTTTATGTTGGGATGATTACAAGGATGTCCAGAAGTTATTCCAAGCGAAGGATAAGCAACAGTTTGATTATATGACCTTGGTAGATAAATTGCGTTGGGATATGTTGAAGCGAAAGAAATGCTATCTTAAAAATATCTATGGTGATGGCTATGTGATTGTTCCAAAGGAAGAACAGGCTGAATATGGATTCACTCAAACAATGAAGGAAATCAAGGAGTCCTTGCGCAAAGGTGCTTTGATAATTGGAAATGTGAGACCTTTGCCAATGTTTGCCGTATCATCCTATAATGATATTAAAAGCCGTTTCAGTACAATAAAAAGCGTGTTGTCTGCGTTAAAGCTATAGAGCCGCAACCTTTTAAGCGTGTGGCTTCAATTGTTATATAGAACTCAGAGTCTTCTGCATGTGAATGTGGAAGGCTTTTTTGGTATCTATACCTTTATCTTTGCACTTAAATCTTTAGTGAAATAGCACATATTAATCCTTTCGTTATTCCTTTGATTATTAGCTAATTTTGCCAAGAAAAACGTATAAGGATGGCACAGCTAGAATTTAACATCAAAGCGAATTTCGAGGAGGTTACGAAACTTCGTTCCGAGTGTGAAAAGTTGAGGGCTGAGTTGTTGAAGACCAATAAGTCAACCGACCCAGCTATTGTTGCGGATTTGACGGAAAAATATGCGGATGCTAGCAATCGCTTAAAGGACTTGACACAAGCTGCTTCAAGAGCCGCTTACGTGATGTCTTCCGAGTTTAATAAGAAGATGCAAGCAGCCGCAAGGGAAGTTTATAGCTATGAACTTCAAATGCAAGCTACCAAAGACCGAATAGAGAAAATCCAACAACAAATCACGAACAAGAGATTAACTCTTGGAGTTACAACGGATAAGTCATCCATAGAGTCTTTGCAGAAGAATATAGACTATTTAAAAGGCTCTTTGGCAGGTCAAACAGCTCAGTTGAAGAACTTAGAAGGAGGTGCTGTCGGTGCTCGTCAGACCTTGGAGAATATGCGGAATGAGTATGTTTTGTATGCAGGTTCAGTAAATCCGGCAAAAGAGGCAACAAATATGTTGACAGATAGCATGAGCCAAATGATAGAACGTATGAAGTCTGCTCCTACTGCCGGAGAGGGTATGTCTAGCTTGTTTCAAAGGGTAACTGGTGATGCTCACATGCTTTCGGCTGCTTTGCTTGGCGGTTTAGGATTTGAACAACTGGCAAGTAGTATTTTCAATACTCGCTCTCAATTCCAACAATTAGAAATTTCTTTTACAACAATGTTGGGTAGTGAGCAAAAGGCTGGTGCGCTTATGGATGAACTTATCCAAACGGCAGCTCACACGCCTTTTGACATGTCCAGTATTACGAGCGGAGCAAAACAACTTTTGGCATACGGAACGGAAGCGAAAGATGTTAATAAAACTCTTGTTCAGCTAGGTGACATTGCTTCGGGTTTGAACATTCCGCTTGGAGACCTTGTTTATCTTTACGGAACGACCGTTTCGCAAGGAAGAATGTTTACAATGGACTTGCGTCAGTTTATGGGTAGAGGTGTCCCATTAGCAGAAGAACTGGGTAAAATCTTACACCAAAACACAACTGAGGTTCAAGAGTCTGTTTCTAAGGGAAAAGTCACATCAGACATCTTCAAGGAAGCTATCGCCAACATGACGCAAGCTGGCGGTCGTTTTGGAGGCTTGATGGAGCAACAATCAAAGACCTTGGAGGGTCAGTGGAGTAACATTGGCGACTCCATCCAGCAAGCGTTCAACGAAATCGGCAAAAAATCCGAGGGCGTGTTCTCTAGTGGATTGTCAATTATTTCTGCTATGGTAGAGAATTGGCAAGAGGTAATAAAAGTTATTGGCGTAGCTACAATAGCTGTTGGTTCTTATCGTGCATCATTAATGGCGGCTGCTTCTATTCGCAAAGCAGAGGAAGCGCAACAAGCAGATGATATGATGAAGGGAATTGATGCTGAAATCAAGCGTTTGCAAGACCTAGAGAACTCAAACTATAAAACTTTGGGTAAGGATAAAAAGCAAGAGCGAGTAAACAAACAACAAGACTTGGCAAGTGTTGTTGGAGATACCGCTGTGTCCGATGATTTTGTAAAGGCAAGATTAGATGCTGCTGAACAAGAGGGTGTTATTACGGCAGAAATGCGTTCCCAACTAGAGATGAAACGTGAACTCTTGCAGGCTCAGCAAAAAGCAACTGCACAAAGCCAGATTGAGCTTGATGAAGAAAAGAGGAAGACCGAGGAACTGCGTCAACAAAAAATAGAGTCTCTTAAAGATGATTTGAAGACTACTACGGAGAAAATATCAAATCTTGATGATAGGGATGTAGAGTTGGCTAGACAATATACATCAGCCTTGAATGATTTGCAAGATGCCCAAGATGCCTTTGCTGAGGCTCAAAAATTGGTTGAGGAAACTGCTGGTGGCGCAAACTTAGCTTTTGATGCAGAGGGTAATGCCGTGAATGCGCTAGAAGCAAAAGAACGTTTGGAAACGACAACAAAACAAGTGAATGCTGCTCAAACAAAGATTTCGACCATTGAAAGCGAACGTAATACGATTGCTCAAACAAAGGAGAATTTAAGTAAGCAACAGGCTACGATACAAAATAATATTAACACTGTTTCTCAAGCTTCCAATACCACTGCAAAGAAAGCTGGAATATTGGCGACAACAACAGCCACTATCAAAAATGCACTTTATGCAGCAGGTACAAAGTATACGACTACGGTTGTCAATCTTTTTTCAAGTGCGGTAAGAAGTAGCGAAAAGGCTTTAAAAAGTATGTGGGCGGCAATGGCTGCTAATCCGATAGGTGCATTGATAACACTGGGAACAACTTTGTATTCCGTATTTTCTATGTTTGGAGACGAGACTGAAGAAATATCGGCTGATACTTCTCATTTTGGCGAAACGGCTAGTCTAACTACCAATAAGGTAGAAGCCTTGTTAAATGTAATGAAGAATACTGATAGTAGTACCGATGCACATAAAAAAGCAAAGGAAGAGCTTATTGGTGTTTATGAGCAATATGGTGTTAAATGTGATGGTGAAAAGGAAAATTTAGAAACTTTAAAAAACAAGCACGATGAATTTACTGCATCATTACAATTGGAAAATGATGAGAGAGAGAGGGCAAATGCCTTGATGTCGATAGCTTCCCAATATGAAGAGGCACGCAAATCTTTAGACGATAAGTTTGCGGATGATTTAAATGGAAGTTGGTTGGATTTTGGACAACATATCAAGAAGGAAGATATATCTGCTGTTCAAATGATGTTTAAACAGATTGTACCCGATAGTACGATAGAAAAGATTGGCTCATTAAAGAAAAGTATGGATGATGCCACAAAGGGAACTTTAGAATATGCAAAGGCGGCACAAGACTATGATACCGCTCTTCGCTCGATGTTAGTACCATTTGAAGAATGGGGTAAAAAAATGGGATACAATAGTTTTCAGTTAGCAAGTTTGAAGAGTTCTATTTTGCGTCATGTAGATTCTGTAAATTCGTTGAAAGATAGTTATAAGAGAGCCGAAGAAGCGGTAAACAATGTAATCTTAAAAGGAGTTGATTGGAGTAATACACAAGCTCGAAATAATTGGGTAAATAAGCGGAATAAGATGTCCATAGACGAATTAACTTCTTCAACGGAACAACTTATTAGTGTTTGGAGTCGAACTTATGGATTGAATTTACTAATTAACGTTGATGATAGTAAAATTCCATCTTGGATGAAGTCAATGACAGATTCACAGTTGAAAGACTTATTGAATAGAAGATTACGAGACACCAAAACACAAGGTGATTATAAGAAAACGCATCATGGACGTAATTTAATTCTTAAAACAAATGGTGTATTTAGAAATCAACAACAAAGTTTCAATGATGCACAATTAGCAAAATGGGAACTAGACAAAAGAAATGCAAATAAGAATGGTAGAACAATATCAAACACAACCAAGACTACACCTAAGAAAACAGGTGCAACGGATGACCCACAAGCAAGAGCGTATGAACGCAAAAAGGCTGAGGAGGACTATTCCAAGTCTGTTTCATCCTATTCGGAGAAAGCTATCCAAGACATGACCAAGAACCGCATCAATGCGATGAATGATGGTTATAGCAAGGAATTGGCTCAGATAACCGAGAATGCCGACAAGGAGAGAAAGGCGGTAGAAGATGGTATAGACAAATTGGTTGAGGCTAGGAAAAAGCGTGACCAAGCTGTTTGGGTTAATTCCGGCAAGGGTCGTAAGGCTAACATGTGGAAGCAGAGCAAAACCGATGAAGAGTATAAGAATGAGGTTTTGAACGAGACCATGAAGGATAGCAAGGGTAATCCTTTTAAGTCCAATGGTATGGATATGACCATAGGCATGAGTGTTGCTAATCAGATGAATGCTATTCGTGATAAGGCTGTAAAGCAGAATGAGGATGTGCTTGCTAAAGAAGCGCAAAGCATGTACGATTATTTGAAGACTTATGGTACATTCCAAGAGCAGAAGTTAGCTATTGCTGCCGATTATGCTAAGAGGATTAGCGAGGTTGAAAACTCTACGGATTCGGACACAAGCAAGCAATGGAAGATAAAGTCTTTGAAAGAAGAGCAGAAGAAAGATACGGATTCGGTTGAGGCTAGTGCTATTATGCAGAAGATAGACTGGTATCAAGTCTTCGGAAATGTTGGTGGCATTATGAAAGATGCGCTTATTCCTTTATTGGCAGATCTGGATAAGTTCGTAGGTACGGACAAGTTCCAAAATTTGGGTGCAGACCAGCAGAAGAGTATCGTTGATGTTATGCAGAATATCCGTAATTCGATTGGCAATACAAGTGATTTGGGTTGGAAAGACCTTGCAAGGGACGTGGTAGCTTATCAGGAGGCTCTGAAGAATGCGAAAATAGCCCAAGAGGAATATACGGAAACGGAAACTAAGCTTATACCTCGCATTAAGGATTTGCAAAATCAGATAGCGAATGCGAAAAAGTCGGGCAATGTCGCAGAGCAAACAAGGCTACAAGAAGACCTGAATAAAGTTCAAGGCCAGTTAGCGGAGTCCGGAAAGAAGATTGTTACGGCTAACACAAAAGTCCGTACTAGTGGTCAGAAGTTGGCTCAAACGACACAGAATGTGACGCAACCGATTTCAGCTATCCATGAGTTCCTTTCTACTTCTGGACTATCCGATTTAGCTTCTCTTTGGGATAGCTTCGACCAACTTAAAGGTGGAATTGACGGATTGAAAGCTTTGGATGAGGCTAAGAAAGCGGCTGATGGTCTGAAGGATATGGGCAAGGAAGCCGCAGACGCAGCCGCAGCCGCTGGCAAGAAAGCTGGTGATGCGCTAAGTGAAGGATTGTCAAAAGCTGGACTAATAGGTCAAATCGTATCTGCCATCTTGAAAATACTTGATGTTTTGAAAGATGGTATTGGAACATTGATTAGTAGCTTGATTGATACAGTTCTGAATGCGGTCAACGGCATATTAAAGAATATTCTAAGTGGCGATTTTATAACTCAGATTGGAGGGTCTTTGGTAAGCGGCATTGGTAATATTCTCAATACAATATCGTTTGGTGGATTCAATAGTTGGTTTGGAGTTGGTGGAAACGCAAAAGAAGTAAACCGGACTATAGACAAATTGACGGATAGAAATGAAATCTTGACGGATGCTATAGACAAGTTACGAGACTCCATAGACAAGAATAGTGGTATTAAAGCTGTAGAGGATGCTAAAAGAGCCGAAAACCTTCAAAAGGAGAAAGAACAAAATTTAAAGAGTATCATGGATGCGCAAATGGGTTATCATGGCTCTCATCACAGTTTTAACGCTAATTTTCGAGGATTTTCGCAAGAGCAAATCAAAAAGGTGTCCGATGCAATAGGCAGACAATGGAATGGTAATCTTAATGACTTACAATCCGCTGATGAAGCCGCTGCTATCTTGCAGAATCCAGATATTGTTGAGGCTATCAAGAATACAGGTAAGGGTGGCTATGGAGATAGAGTTCTTGAAAAGTTGAAAGACTATGCGGCTGAGGCTGGAACATTAAAGGATATTGCAGATGACCTTGCAGAAAGCTTGACGCAAATATCTTTTGATAGTTTGAAGAGCGAGTTCATAGATACTTTGATGGATATGAATTCCTCTGCTCAGGACTTCTCTGATAATTTCTCCAAGATGCTTATGCAAGCCGTTTTAAAGGCTAAGGTGGATGATTTGTTGGGTAATGATATGCAAGCATTCTATGATGAGTGGACGGAACGAGCAAAGGCAAATGGAGGTAAATTATCTAAGACAGATATAACCGCCTTGAAGGAAAAGTATGATGGAATGGTTCAAGAAGGACTGAAGATTAGAGATGAAGTAGCCGAAATTACGGGTTACAAGCAATCTTACGAGCAGTCCGCTTCTTCAGGTTCTTTTGAATCCATGAGCCAAGATACAGGAGAAGAGTTGAATGGTCGTTTCACAGCGGTGCAAATTGCCACAGAGGGAACGTATGAGGAAACAAAGCTCATAAATACCAAGTTGGATGCTATTGCAGCTCGTAATGGTGGCGCAGAGGGTAGCTTACTAACAGCTAGCGTGAATACTATTATGGGTAATGTGGGTAACATTTGGTTAGCCGTTGATGAGGGTAGGACTATCCTTGCACAAAGCTTGATGTACTTGCAGTCGATTGATGAGAGACAAGAGCGATGGCATAAGCCTATGTTGCAAGCATTCAATGATATACACGAATTGAAAGATAAGATGAGTAGATTGTAAACAAAGAAGAGGAACGTATGATGCGCTCCTCTTTCTTTTTATAGTTTCTTTTCTTCCAGTAATTCGTCAACTCTCGCTTGAAATGCAAGTTCTGTCTCTGAAAGGCTGTAGCCAGAGTAGGAATAGCTTGTCCCGATGATGTGGCCATCAAACCTTCCAGTATTGTCATCCTTTGTGAAAGTGCCTTTGTAGCCCTTGTATTGGAATACTATTTCCTTGTTGTCCTCTTGCTCATCCTTGTCGTAAGACTTAGCTATCTTAATCAGGTAACAGAAGCCGAACATGAATAGGCAAGAGATAAAGGAAGAGATTGAGAATCCAACCATTGCCCATCCTATCGCCTTCGTCTCCTGCTCTCCAAAGAAGCCCATCATCAAGCCGATGGCAAACAATAATATAGTTAACCATAGTGCTACTGTACTAATTAACGAGAGAACACGGAATACCGCTGTACCTCTCAAATTGAAAAAATCATTCATAGCCGTAAAAGTTTTAATTATTAATACTTGCAAGGAATGTTCCTTACGTTACTTAACACTTTCCAACTTGTCCAGCACGTCCCTAGCCTCAGCAATGGACGATGCGGAATACAACTCACCACCTTGTTTTATTAGGGCGATGAAATCTGAACAATCAGCTTCGGAAACTAGTTCTGCAAGCGTTACACCTATAATGCTTGCTATCTCCTGAAGACTGGCTACAGTTGGATTCCCATCAATAGTTTGTATCAAGGATGGTAAAGATACTCCCTTGCCACCTTTTTTATTAGTCAGCCTATCCGCTACATAAGTAAGCGTAAAGCCTTTTCGTTTAATTATGCCTCGTATATCCATACCTTATAATATATTAAGTTCTAACTTTACTTATTGATGTTGCAAAGATACACATATTTTCGCAAACAACCAAACTTATTATGAAAAACTAAGTTTTTAACCTAACAATGCAAACAAATCTTAATTTGTGTATTAAATCAGCAAACAAAGGTTAAAGTTAGGATAAAACTTAATAAAATATTTGGTAGTTAGGATAAAACTTAGTATCTTTGCATCGTGATTAAGAAACAAAGGTCACAATAACATTATTAATTTAGCTGAGGTTGCACCTCCGAGTGGCACTCGTAAAACCGTTTAGTTGATTATGGCTAATTCATTTAAGAATATGATGAGAGAAGTGATGAATATGGCACACAGAGCCTTTCAGCTTAAAGGTGCTTATATGAGTTGGGCAGAATGCTTGAAGCAAGCTTGGCAGGTAATAAAGCTGAAGGCTCGCATGAAGAAGCAGGTCGTTGAGTTCTACTTTCAGAAGATGAATGGTGAGATTCGTCAGGCTTTCGGCACTTTGATGGAGAGTCATATTGACTACACTCCTAACGGCAAGGGTTACGCTTGCAAGGACTGCACAAAGTATTGGGATGAAGTCAAGGGCGAGTGGAGACAATTCAAGAACTACAACTTGATTAGAGTTGCTTAACAAGGTTATTAAGGATTTAAATAGAAACTAGATATGAGCGCAAAGATTATCGTGATGCAAGGCAATATGGTTGCAACCATCGAAGAGACGAACAAGGACGCATTTATCAAGCGTGGTGAGTATAAAGAGACCGAGCTGGACAGACATAAGCGTGAGGTCGATTTCTTGATTACAAGCATCGCTAACCGCTACGAAGTGACATTCAATCACAAGGTAGAGCTGAAGGAAAGCCGAAGCATCAAGAAAAGCGAATATTTCGATAACATCTACTACGTTACCGAGAATGCATTGAACAAGCTGAAAAAGCAATACTCATACGAGTGTGATTTGTAATAGATTTCGTGAGGCACACGCTAAACTGCACCGGACTTTGAACATTAAATATTTAAGAGATATGGATAAGAATTTGATGGATGCTCTTTATGTTGAGCATGATGGCAAGATTGGTGTTTTAAGCTCAGATGAGCACAAGGTGGTATCACAGGTTATCGGCACGGATTTGACGCTTATGTACGACAAGAAAGAGGGTAATACATACCTTTTGATACCATTGACCCAAGCCCACAAGTTCGAGTGCAAGGGTAGCCACATCATTGTGGATGGCAAGCGGTTCGATTCGGACATCTTTTTTAGAAAGAATGGTTGCCAATGGATTCAGATGCAATCAAAAGAAATGCTATCAATGGTAGCGTAACAATATATAAGGTGAGGCACACCGAAACAACTGCACATTATCTTTGATGTTTAACAATTAAATTCCGTGAATAATGGAAAGAAGAAGTAATGTGCAGCAACGTGCCACGATAGCTGGTCGTGCTGGCGAGGACAGAAGTCCTCCAAAGTATGCCATTGTGTG
>ERZ1031798.508-NODE-508-length-10471-cov-6.802323_pt1 | contig 10471 bp, 10 predicted proteins | sample MGYA00517882_ERZ1031798 | MGnify/ENA primary metagenome ERZ1031798 (study PRJEB33719, sample SAMN04261244) | wastewater metagenome | biome: rural village; feature: human; material: feces | host: Homo sapiens | place: El Salvador | collected 2013-01-07 ...
GCGCAGCACACGGAAGGCCAGAGAGGTCTCGGTGGTGGTGCCGGACTTGGAGATGACGTTGATGGAGAAGCGCTTGCCCTTGCACAGGCTGATGATATTGTTCAGGTAGGTGGGGCTGATGCTGTTGCCGCAGAAGTAGATCTTCAGACCATCCTCCAGCTCGTTGTGGTACATACCCTTAACAGCCTCCACAACAGCGCGTGCGCCCAGATAGCTGCCGCCGATACCGGCCACGACCAGAACGTCGGAGTCCTCGCGGATCTTGGCAGCGGCTGCCTTGATGCGGGCGAACTCTTCCTTGTCGTAATCCCGGGGCAGGGTCATCCAGCCCAGAAAATCGCTGCCGGGGCCGTTCTTGGCTTCCAGCTGCTTGTGGGCGGCTTCTACCTGCGGGTAGATGGCTGCATATTCCTCTTCGCTGATGAAGCTGGAGAGGTGTTTCGTGTTCAGTGCGACACTCATTTTATTAAAACCTCCAAACGATCTGCCGGGCCTTTGCCCTGCGAGGAAATATCTTGGTATAAGTGTACCGTTCCCTCCGGGTAAAGTCAAGGTCAAATTCCTTAGATTTCATACAATTTTAATAGTGTTTTTTTGTTTCTTCATCCAGATTTGTTCAGGTATCCAACAGTCCCGCCGGGCGTCCGGTGCACTTTTGTGCGCTGAAGCGCCTTTTTCGGTGCAGGGTCAAGCTGCTGTCCCCCGCAGGCTGTCCCACAGCCGCCGCAAGGCGGTGTCAAAATCCATGCGGGGTGCATCGGCGGCGGCGCACACCGGGTACTCCCCCTGCACTGCTTCGCCGCACAGCAGCTGCGCCTTGCCTACCGTCTGCCCCCGGGTCACCGGGGCTTCCAGCACCTCGGGCAGTTCCAGCTGCACGGTCAGCTGTCCGCCGCTTTCGGCGGGCAGCAACGCGGTGGCGGGCAGGGCGGCGTAATCCAGCGGCACAGTTTCCTCCGTGCTGCCCTTTACCTTTAATTGCAGCGGGCGCTCCTGCGGCAGGGGCACCGGTGCGGCGCGGTAGGCTGCAAAGCCGTAGTCCAGCAGGGTGGTGGCGGCTTCGAACCGCTCCTTGCTGGAGGGTGCGCCCAGCACCACCGCGATGAGGTTCAGCCCGTCCCGGGTGGCGCTGGCGGTAATGCACACGCCCGCCCCGCCGGTGGTGCCGGTCTTGAGCCCGGTGATGCCGTTGTAACGCCGCAGCAGCTTGTTGGTGTTCACCAGCTGGGTCTGCCCGCCCCGCAAAGTGTCCGTCCAGATGCCGGTATAGTGCAGCACCTCCGGGCAGGTGGTCAGGATGGTGCGGCTCATGATGGCTACATCCCGTGCGGTGGAAAGATGCCCTTCTGTGTCCAGCCCGCAGGCGTTGCGGAAGGTGGTGTGCTCCATGCCCAGCTCTGCGGCGCGGGCGTTCATCTGCTGCACAAAAGCAGGCTCGCTGCCGCCCACAAGCTCGGCCACCGCCACTGCTGCATCGTTGGCAGAGGACACGCAGATGGCCTTGAGCATCTCGTCCAGCGTGAACTGCTCCCCGGGCTCCAGCCAGATCTGACTGCCGCCCATGTGGTAGGCGTGTTCACTGACCGGCACAGCGGTATCCATGGTCAGCCGCCCGGCGTGCACCGCTTCAAAGGTGAGCAGCAGGGTCATCACCTTGGTAATGGAGGCGATGGGCATGGTCTGGTCGGCGTTCATCTCGTAAAGCACCGTGCCGCTGGTCTGGTCGATGAGGATCGCCGCGCGGCAGGGCAGGGTAAGCTGCGGCGGGGTGACCGTCAGGGTCTGCACCGCCGGTTCCGCCTGCGTTTGCACCGCCGGTTGGATGCGCAGTCCCCTGCCCTGCGCCGTGCCGAAGGCCAGCGCAAACAGCCAGAAGCAGACCACCCCCGCGCACAGCAGTGCCAGATTTCTCCGTTCCATTCCTCATACCTCCCCGCGCAAACTCTCTTTTTGCAGTGTATGCCGCCGCCCGCGCCGGTATGCCGCTGGGCATTTTGTTCAGTTTTGGCGCATAAATTCAGCATTTATATACAAAGTGTGAACGCATCCGTTGCAAAACGCTTTCTTTTGCGGTATGCTATGCTTAACAGGTAATCTCCTGTATTTTGGATGTATTGATTTTATTTTGGAGGGATTTTTATGAGCACGATTTCTCGCCGTTCTTTCCTGAAGCTGGCCGGTGTTACTGCGGTCGCCACCGCCGGTGCTTCTATGCTGACCGGCTGCTCCTGGTTTGATCAGGTCAATGTCGTTATAGTCGTCAACGGTAAAGAAGAAAACAGCACGAAGATGCCTTATATCGCCGTGCAGCTCGCTGCTGGCAGCAAGGAGAAGGCTCGTAAGCTTATTCAGACTTACGGACCGGAAGAATACCGCAAGGTTGAATTCGAGTTTGACGATGCCTATACCACAGCTCTGGGCAGAACCAACTGCAAGATTGAAAAGAACGCCGATGGCCAGTGGGAGATGATCATTGCCATTACCATCGTCAGCACCACCGTGAAGTACGAGATCGTTGTCAACAAAAAGGTCGTTGCCACCGGCGAAACCGACCAATTCCCCAAGGGTCTGACAAAGATTCCCGAAAAGGATGCACTGGAGCTGGTCAAGAGCAAGCTGACCGAGCCTCCGTACAATACTGTTAATTTTGATATCGATAATGATTATCCCAACAACCTGACCGTTGTAGACGGCAAGGTTACCATTGCGGTGCTTGGCTACAAGGGCTGATATTCTGTGTTTTCCCGGGGATGGACGTTTGTCCATCCCCGTGCGAAGTCTCTTGCTGCTACTGTATGCAGTGGTCTTTTCAGGCATGCCGCTCATCAATTTTGCCGTACCATTTTTCACATTGTGTTCGTTTTCTGTTAACTTTGGTACCTGTTCCTTGACTTTTCACGGCAAAACTTGTAAAATTGAACTGTTCCCAGAAGGGAGCAAGCCCAGTTTCATACAATCATGCAATCACAAGGAGGGTCTCATTATGAATCTTTCCCGCCGTAACTTTATGAAGATCGCCGGTCTGTCCGCTGCTGCTGTTGCAGGTGCCGCCCTGTTCACCGGTTGCTCCGGTCAGCTCATGCTGCCCGTCCGGTTCTCTGCTACCGTGATCGGTAAAGAGACCCAGAAGGCTCTGGACACCAAGCAGTTTTCTGTCGTGGCCGACCTGAGCCTGGACGCCCAGAAGAACGCCATCAACGCTTTTGTGAGATCTCAGCTTCGCCAGCCTATGTACGAGGTCGATTTCATTGAGCGCAAGACCGATACGCTGGACGGCAAGGAGACCGATTATCTGTTCGTTACCCTGAAAAACAGCTAACGGCTCGTCATTCCTTCCTGCAGCTTTGGGACGCGAGATTTTTCGCGTCCCTTTTTGTTTTGACGCCACTGCAAAAGACCGGTGTCTCCGTGCAAAAACAGTCTTGCACCCCGGTGGGCTTCTGTTATATAATGAGAAGAAATGCAAAACACCCCCGTTTTTATCGAAAGGATCGTTCCCCATGCGAGTTTGTTTTTATACCCTCGGCTGCAAGGTCAACCTGAACGAGACCGGCGCGCTGGAACAGCTGTTCCGCGCCAACGGCTTTACCATTGCGCAGGAAGGCGAAGCAGCGGACGTGTTCATTGTGAACAGCTGCACCGTGACCAACTTCGGCGACCAGAAAAGCCGCAAGTGGCTGCGCCGCAAAAAGCGCGAAAACCCGGGTGCGGTGACGGTACTGACCGGCTGCTACCCGCAGGCCTTCCCGGAGGAGGCCGCACAGTTCATGGAAGCCGACCTTGTGTGCGGCAACGGCGACCGCAAGGCCATTCTGGAGAACGTACAAAAGCTGCTGGACGGCCACGAACGCATTGTGGCCATCGCCCCGCACCAGCGCGGCGAGCAGTTCGAGGAACTGCCGGTGGAACGGTTCGAGACCCACACCCGCGCCTTTATCAAGGTAGAGGACGGCTGCAACCGACAGTGTGCCTACTGCGTCATCCCCCGCGCCCGCGGACCGGTGCGCAGCCGCGCCGAGGAGAGCATTCTGGCCGAGCTGCACCAGCTGGCCGCTGCGGGCTACCGCGAGGTGGTGCTCAGCGCCATCTCCCTGCCCAGCTACGGGCTGGACACCGGCACGAACCTTGTGGAGCTGGTGGAAAAATGCGCACAGGTGCCGGGCATCGAGCGCATCCGTCTGGGCAGCCTTGACCCCGATATGCTCACCCCGGAATTCATCTCCCGCTTGGCGGCGGTGGACAAGCTTTGCCCCCAGTTCCACCTGAGCTTGCAGAGCGGCTGCACCGCCACCCTGCGCCGGATGCGCCGGGTGTACACCGCACAGGAGTACGCAACGGTGGTAGAGCAGATCCGCGCCGCCTACGGCAGCCGCCCGGTCAGCTTTACCACCGACTGCATCTGCGGCTTCCCCGGCGAGACGGCAGAGGACTTTGAGGAGAGCTGCGAATTTCTGAAGAAGATCGGCTTCCTCAAAGTCCATGTGTTCCCCTACTCCCGCCGCAGCGGCACCCCGGCCTATGATTTCCCGGATCAGATCCACGAGCGGGAAAAGCAGGAGCGCAGCCGCCGCATGAATGCCGTGGCCGAGCAGGTGCGCTGCGAGGCGCTGGCCGCCTTTGAGGGCACCGAGGACGAGGTGCTGCTGGAAACGCCCCTGTCCGGTACGCTGTTTACCGGCTACACCCGGCTGTACATCCCGGTAGTGGTCTCTGCCCCCGGCTGCGAGAGCGGGCAGATCGTGCGGGTAAAGCTTGGCCGCTACGATGGCGAGCGGGTGCGTGCAGCACTTTGCTGAAATTTTTTCATTTTACTTGTACATTCTGTGCATCCGCATGAATACAATAAATTTTTAACGATTTTTGCATTTTGCCCTTTCCATACGCACGTCTTTATGTTAAAATGAAGATGGATTTATCGGGTCCGGCGTGCTGTAAGCAACCAGCATGGTACCATCCGCGCCCGTATAGCGCCGTTTTTATGCTCTGCACACAGGGCAGGCGGCTCCGTTTTTTGTCTGTTTCTGAGCAAGGAGAGATTGGAATGAGTTTCAGAGGAATCAATACTACGGTCATCCAGATCCGCCGTCAGGTGTTTACCGAGGTCGCCCGCATGGCTTACGCCAATGTCAAGGGCGAGCAGGCCAACCACCTGATGCGCAAGATCCCCTATACCATCATCCCCGGTGAGGAGGGCAAGCTGCGCAAGGACATCTTCCTGGAGCGCGCCATCGTTGAGGAGCGCGTGCGTCTGGCTATGGGTCTGCCCACCCGCCGCATGGACGAGCACAACAGCGTGGTCTCCGGTCTGGAGGATGCTTCCATCGCCGATAAGTACTATGATCCCCCGCTGGTCAACGTGATCAAGTTTGCCTGCAACCGCTGCCCCGAAAAGCTGGTCAAGGTGTCCGACCTGTGTCAGGGCTGCCTTGCACACCCCTGTATGGAAGTGTGCCCCAAGAAGGCCATCACTTGGGAGAGCGGCCGTTCCACCATCGATCAGGACAAGTGCATCAAGTGCGGCCGCTGCGTCACCGTCTGCCCCTACAACGCCATCGTCAAGACCGAGCGCCCCTGCGCCGCTGCCTGCGGCATGGGCGCTATCCACTCTGACGAGCTGGGCCGTGCCGAGATCGATTACAGCAAGTGCGTGTCCTGCGGTCAGTGTCTGGTGAACTGCCCCTTCGGTGCCATTGCCGACAAGGGTCAGATCTATCAGCTCATTCAGGGCTTCAACCGCGGCGACCGCATCTATGCGCTGGTCGCTCCCGCCTTTATCAACCAGTTCCCCTCTCTGGCTTCCACCGGCAAGCTGAAGGCTGCCCTGAAGGCCATCGGCTTCTGCGACGTGGTGGAGGTTGCCATCGGTGCCGACCTGTGCACTGTGGACGAGGCACACGACTTCCTTGAGGAAGTGCCCGAGAAGCTGGACTTCATGGCTACCTCCTGCTGCCCGGCATGGAGCATGATGGCAAAGACCGCTTTCCCCGGCCTTGCCAAGAACATCTCCATGACCATGACCCCCATGGTGTTCACCGCCCGCATGATGAAGCAGGCCGACCCCGATGCCCGTATGTGCTTCATCGGACCCTGCGCCGCCAAGAAGCTGGAGGCCTCCCGCCGCACCGTCCGCTCCGATGTGGACTTCGTGCTGACCTTTGAGGAGCTGGCCGGTATCATTGAGGCAAAGGATCTGGATCTGGACAGTCTGGAAGTGGATCCCGCCGAGATGGATCTGTGCTACGCTTCTGCTGCCGGCCGCGGCTTTGCACAGTCCGGCGGCGTGGCCAAGGCCGTTGCCGACAAGATCAAGGAATGGCGTCCCGACATGGAGGTGAAGATCGCCTCCGCACAGGGTCTGGCCGACTGCAAGAAGCTGCTGATGCTGGCCAAGGCCGGTAAGTACAACGGCTACCTGCTGGAGGGCATGGGCTGCCCCGGCGGCTGCATCGGTGGTGCCGGTACCATTGCCGACCCCATGCGCACCGCAGCTGTGCTGAACAAGTATGTGAAGGATGCCGAGTTCACCGACCCCGAGCAGAGCGCCTTTATGTCCAACATCCATATGCTGAAGGATGACCCCGACTTTGAGGTCTGAGCCGCTATAACGTAACCACCCAAAAGGACGCTGCAATGTTGCAGCGTCCTTTTTTATCACACTTTCCACATTTTGTGTTGGATTCGAAATATTTTTGTGAAAGACTACCAAGGCGCATTGACAAGGCCGTCCGGTCATGCTATGTTAGTATTGACAAATTAGCACCTTATGGAGCATTATATACTCTGTTTCACCATGCCGTAGCTGCGGCAGAAAGGATAAAACCATGACTACTGCCTTAAAACGTACCGGCGCTGCCCTGCTGACGCTGCTGATGTTCTGTATGCTCACACTGGGCGCTTCTGCCGCCGCGAATACCCCCGTTGGGGTCAAATTCTGGAAGGAAAAGTCCGATAAGGAATCCATGGCCAACTCCGGTATTGATTCCAACCGCGAGGCTACCCTTACCCGCCAGTCCAACGGCACCTACACCCTGACGCTGCCCGTCAAGCAGGTGACCAAGCTCAATGTGACCGGCTACCTGACCGGCCTGACCATCGGCGATGTGACCTACACCGGCACCCTGACCGGCGAGATCGAAAAAGGCAACGGCATCCTGACCATCAAAAACCTGCCTGCCTCGGTGCTGACCGGCAGCGATGTGAACAAGGCACTGACCGTGACCTGCAACATCCAGATGGATCTGAGCCTGCTGGGCGAGATCAACACCACCGCCCGGATGTGCATCTGGGCAAAATAAGACGCACGATAAAAAGCGCCGTTCCACCCGGGACGGCGCTTTTTGCTGTTCAGCAGTCGATATGCTTTTCCACAAAGTCGGTGGCCATCTTATCCAGCTGCATCACCGCGTTTTCCGCACCTTTCATCACCTTGCGCACATTGCGGCGCATCTGGCGCTTGCTCTGGGTGGCCATCATGGCACCGGCAGCCCCAAGGACTGCACCGGCGGCCATGCCCACTACCATGCCTGCGGCGGAATTTTCTCGCTGTTTCATCCTGAATTTCTCCTTTCAGCCTGTCATGACAGGGCTTGCAGTGCTATTATTTCCGCAAAAGAATCTGGTATACGCTTTTTTTATGCAGCAATTTGTGGTATACTGTTCTATAATGCTTTTTATAAGCCGCTGCGCGCGGCTTTTCAGCAAGGAGGTTTTCCTATTTGCAAAAAACCGTTGAACCAAAAAAGATCCTTTGCATCCACGATCTGTCCGGCGTGGGCCGGTGCAGCCTTGCGGTGATCCTGCCTGTGCTGTCGGTCATGGGCTTCCAGCCGGTGGCACTGCCCACGGTGGTGCTCTCCACCCACACCGGCGGCCTTGGCACCCCCGCCCGGATGGACGGCAGTGCCTACGGTATGGCCGCGCTGGAGCACTACCAGACCCTTGGACTGCAATTTGATTGTATCTATACCGGCTATCTGGGCGGCGAGGCACAGGTAGCGCTGGCTGAAAAAGCCTTTGCCCTGTGGCCTGCCGCCTACAAGGTGGTAGACCCCGTGATGGGCGATAACGGCAAGGCTTATTCTACCGTTACCCCGGCGCTGGTCGAGCGCATCCGCAGCCTGTGCCGCGCGGCAGACCTGATTTTGCCCAACTACACCGAGGCGCAGCTGCTTTTGCAGCAGCAGCCCGTGACAGAACAGCTGGACGATGCCGCCGCGCAGGCGCTGGCAGATGCTTTGCAGCCGCTGGCCTCCAACGCGGTGGTCACCGGATTGCCGCTGGGCAAGTACATCGGCTGTGCCGGTACCGGCGCAGACCGCTTCGTCATCAAAAAGCTGCATATCAGCCGCAGCTTCCCCGGCACGGGGGATCTGTACGGTGCCGTGCTCATCGGCTCGCTGCTGCAGGGCAACGCCCTGAGCGCCGCCGCCGATAACGCTGCGGAGTTTGTTTCGCTGGCCATTCAGGGCACGCCCTACACGCAGGACACCCGCTTCGGCGTGTGGTTTGAGCCGCTGCTGCCCCGCCTGTGCCCCCTGCGGGAGGAACCGGAGGGCATTTTATGATGGACAAGCCGACTTTGAATATCGTGCTGGTAGAACCCCGCATCCCCCAGAACACCGGCAACGTGGCACGCACCTGTGCCTGCACGGCCTGCCGTCTGCATCTGGTGGGCCCCATGGGCTTTGCCATCGACGACAAAAAGCTCAAGCACGCCGGGCTGGATTACTGGCACTATCTGGACATTACCTACTACGACGGCCTTGCAGACTTTTTTGCCCGCAACAACGGCCCCTACTACTACTTTACCACCAAGGCGCCCCAGCGCTACACCGATGTGCAGTACCCGGACGGGGCTTATCTGGTGTTCGGGCGCGAGGATGCCGGGCTACCGGAGGCGCTGCTTGCAGAAAATCAGGAGCACTGCATCCGCATGCCCATGCGGGACACCTGCCGCAGCCTGAACCTTTCCAACAGCGTGGCGGTGGGCGTGTACGAGGTGCTGCGGCAGTGGGATTTCCCGGAGCTGCTGGACCACGGCCACCTACGAGATTATGAATGGAAATGAGGGAAATTATGAGCAAGATCGCGATCCTGACTGATTCCTCCTGCGATATCCCGCAGGAGATGGCCGAAAAATACGGCATTGATATCATGAGTTTCCACATCCTGCTGGATGATGTGGACTATGTTGAGCGTGTGGACTGCACCAACACCGAGTTCTACGATAAGATGCGTGCGGCAAAGGGTGTGCCCTCTACCGCCGCCATCACGCCCATCCAGTTCTGTGAAAAATACTGCCAGTATGTGGACGAGGGCTACACGGATGTCATCCATGTGCCCATTAACAAATCCGGCTCCTCCACCTACAACAACGCCCTGATGGCGCAGGGGATGCTGCGGGAGGAGCGCCCGGAGCACCACCTGAACATCCACTTGCTGGACCCCCACACCTATTCTATGGTGTTCGGCTGGTATCTGTGCGAGATGGCACGCAAGCTGCAGAACGGCGCAGAGATCCGCCACGTCATCCACGAATTTGAACGGCAGATGAACTGCATGGAGGTCGTGCTGGGGCCTTACAGCCTGAGGCAGATGAAAAAGAGCGGGCGCATCTCCGCCGCCGCAGCCGTCATGGGCGAACTGATGGGCATCCGCCCCATCATTACCCTGATCGACGGCAAGACCAAGGTAGAGGCCAAGGTGCGCGGCGATGAAAAAGTCGTGCCCGCCATGGTGGAGCTGTGCCAGAAGCGCGCCGGGGATGTGGAGGATTTTGAGTATATGATCGGCCACACCAACATCCCGCAGGCCGCAGATCTGGAAAAGGCCTGCCGCAAGGCCTTTGGCAAGCCGCCGCTGGCCGTGTTTGAGCTGGGCGGCGTGGTCTCTGCCAACACCGGCCCCGACACCGTGGCGCTGGTGTACACCGGCCACCCCAGAGGGTAAAAACATCCGGCAGAGGGCTGCCGCAGAATAGCATACCTTCAAAATATTGAAAGCTCCAAGGCAGCTTCTCAAAAAAGGGTACAAAAAAGCTGAGCATCTGTGAAAGATCAGGTGCTCAGCTTTTTTACATTTTTCGTTGACGCTGTTTCGCAGCAGTCCTTTTTGTTATTTATTTCTCGTGTTTTACCCGCTGGATATCTCCCAGATCGTAGGGGGTGTTCTGGTAGACGTAATAGTTCAGCCAGTTTTCATACAGCAGATGGGCGTGGGCACGCCAGCGGAACAGCGGCGGCTTTGCGGGGTCGTCATCCGGGTAGTAGTTGACGGGCACATGGATGGGCAGGCCCTTGGCTACGTCCCGCTTATACTCGGCATCCAGCGTATACTTATCGTACTCCGGGTGACCGGTGACGAAGATCTGCCGCCCGTTCTCGGTGCTCATGAGGAAGGGCCCGGCGGCGTCGCTCTCGGCCAGAATGCGCAGGGCGGCGCAGTTGTCCACATCCTCCCGGCAGATGCCGGT
>ERZ1031798.516-NODE-516-length-10406-cov-3.585064_pt1 | contig 10406 bp, 10 predicted proteins | sample MGYA00517882_ERZ1031798 | MGnify/ENA primary metagenome ERZ1031798 (study PRJEB33719, sample SAMN04261244) | wastewater metagenome | biome: rural village; feature: human; material: feces | host: Homo sapiens | place: El Salvador | collected 2013-01-07 ...
CATTGCGAGAGGCATGGCATCGCTTAACGCTCCCGGCATTTCCAAAGGAGGCGGAGCCTTTGGACTCTGGGAGGCAAATATGGAGGTATTGGACCCTGAGCACAGCGGAATCAACCTCTTTGATGAGAATTGGAAGATTTACAGCAGAAACAGCGGACATACAGGACATGTAATCGGTGACAATGCCAAGGTAGAGGATTCAATGATTACAGATGGATGCGTAGTAAAGGGTTCTGTAAAGCATTCTATTCTTTTCGCTGGTGTTAAGGTAGAGGAAGGTGCTGTTGTAGAGGATGCAGTAGTCATGGGCGGCACTTTAATTAAAAAGGGCGCAAAGGTTGTTCATTGTATTGTTGCAGAAAATGCAGTTATCGGTGAGGATGCCTGTGTTGGAGCAAAGCCTGATGGGGACGAGGTTGGTGAGGTAGCCACAATCGCTCCGGGAGTGACAATTGGAGCAAATGTTGTTATAGGTCCTGATGCAATGGTTTATGATGATGTAGAGGAGGGGCAGACATGTTAAATGCAAACAATGAAGAAGCTGTTGGTGTAATTTTTCCTAATTGCTATGACTCATTATTACCAGAACTGGTTGCAGAGAGACTTATGGCTTCTGTACCTTTTGCAGGAAGATACAGATTAGTAGATTTTATTATTTCAAGCATGGTACATAGTGGAATAGACGATATTTCACTTATTGTAAAGAAAAATTATCATTCTCTCATGGATCATCTTGGTTCAGGTCAGGAGTTTGACCTTGCCAGAAAAAAGGGAGGACTAAATATCGTTCCACCTTATTCTCAGAAGCAGATAAAGGTATATGGCGGCAGAATTGAGGCGCTGGAGAGCCTTAAGGGTTATCTGCGCAGATGCACACAGAAGTATGTGATTCTGACAGATGCAAACTATGCGATTTCATTTGATTTCAGACAGCTTATAAATGCTCACAAGAAGTCAGGGGCAGATGTCACAATTGTCTATAGAAATATGGAGATACCAGAAGGATTCTTTAAGCCAAGCAATAACGAAGAACTTTACTATTCAATGGATTTAGAGGGAGACAGAATTACAAAGATATATGTTAATCCCAAAAATCGCGGAAAGGTTAATTACTGCATGAATATGTATGTAATCGAGAGAGAGAAGCTTATTGATTTGGTTGATGATGCTTATGTTCACGGATATACATATTACACAAGAGATTTGCTGGCACCACATGTAAAGGATTTGAATATCCGTGGTTTTGAGTATACTGGATACTGTGCTTATATATCTGATTTGACGAGTTATTTCAATGAAAACATGCGTCTGCTTCAGGATGAAAATAGAAAGGCTCTCTTTGAGACAAAAATCAATATATATACCAAAATCAGGGATGATAACCCAACCAGATATATTAAGGGTGCCATAGCTAAGAATTCAATGGTGGCAGATGGCTGTGTCATTGAGGGAAGCATAGAGAACTGCGTGCTTGCCAGAGGTGTTAAAATAGGAAAAGGGGCTAAGCTTAAGAATTGTATTCTGATGCAGGACACAGTTGTTGAGGACAATGTTAGTCTTGAATACGTTATAACAGACAAGAATGTGCGCATTACAAGGGACAAATACCTTACAGGAAATGATACCTTCCAGGTATATGTTGCCAAAGGGCAGATTGTCTAGGTGATAGGAGGAATAAAGATGGCTGAGAATAGAAAGACATTCAGTATCAAATCAGATCAGTTTGGAGAAGTAAAGGTTGCAGATGAGGTAGTAGCTATTATTGCCGGACTTGCTGCTACAGAGGTTGATGGTGTCAGCTCAATGGCTGGAAACATCACCAACGAAATTGTCAGCAAGCTCGGAATGAAGAACCTTTCAAAAGGAATCATGGTTGAAGTTATTGAAGATGAAGTAAAGGTAGATGTAGCAATCAACATCGCTTATGGCTTCAGCATACCAGAAGTTTCACAGAAGGTGCAGGAGAAGGTTAAGAGCACAATTGAGAACATGACAGGACTCAAAGTCGGAGTTGTCAATGTACGAATTGCAAGTGTTGCAATGAGTGAGAATTAATACTTTTGCAAATTATATATTTGTAGTATAATTAGGGTGTCGTTTGACGCCCTTTTTTAAATAAACATGAGAGGATAAAAATATGTCAAGAAGAGAAATCAGAGAAATTATATTCAAGCTGTTATTCAGAGTAGAATTTCATGACAACGATGAAATGCAGGAACAGTTTGACATGATAGAGGACGAACTGGGAAATATCAGTGAGACTGATATTAACTATATAAAGGACAAGTTCAGCAAAATCGTTGAGAATATCGACACAATTGACGCTGAGATAAATGAAAAGTCTCAGGGCTGGAAGACCAACAGAATGGGTAAGGTGGATTTATCAATTATCCGTCTTGCGGTTTATGAGATTAAGTTTGAGGATGATATCCCGGTTAAGGTATCTATTAATGAAGCAGTGGAGCTTGCAAAGAAGTTTGGAACTGATGATTCTGCATCCTTTGTAAATGGTGTGTTAGCTAAATTTGTATAGAATTTGTAGAAATGAATAAAAACATATATTCCGTTGGTCAGATAAACAATTATATAAAAAATATGTTTTCTCAGGACTTTATGCTCAGAAACATAAGCGTAAAGGGGGAAATATCCAACTGCAAATATCATACAAGCGGGCATATTTATTTTACTATAAAGGATGCGGCAGGGACAATCAGTGCCATTATGTTTGCAGGAAGCAGGAGAGGACTTGGCTTTACCATGAAAGAAGGTGATAAGGTCATAGTCACTGGCTCTGTGGAGGTATACGAGAAGACAGGCAGTTATCAGCTTTATGCCAGACAAATCGAGCTGGATGGAGCGGGAAATCTCTATCTCCAGTTTGAAAAGCTCAAAAATGAGCTGGAGGAGATGGGATATTTTGCCAAAGAGTACAAGATTCCCATTCCCAAGTATGCCAGAAGGATAGGTATTGTTACAGCACCTACAGGCGCAGCAATTCAGGATATCAGAAATATCTCAAAGAGGAGAAATCCCTATGTGGAGCTGATTCTTTACCCAGCACTGGTGCAGGGAGATGGAGCGGCCCAGAGCATAGTAAATGGAATACACGCCCTTGAGCAGATTGGTGTGGATATAATAATTGTTGGCAGAGGCGGAGGCTCAATTGAGGACTTGTGGGCTTTTAACGAAAAGATAGTAGCTGATGCAATCTTTAATTGCAGGATTCCGACTATATCAGCGGTGGGACACGAGACAGACTGGACGATTGCTGACTTTGTGGCTGACATGAGGGCACCTACACCATCAGCGGCAGCGGAGCTAGCAGTATTTGATTACAGGCAGGTGCAGGATAAGCTGTATGAGTATAACAGGCGCATGCAGAACAGTCTCTACAACAAACTGGAGCTGTCAAGGCAGAAGCTTAATTCCTACAAGCTAAAACTTGATTACTTAAGCCCTGAGCACAGGTTAAACGAAAACCGGCGCAGACTGATGGAATACGAGGAAAAGCTTAAGCTTAGAATTGACATGATAATAAAAGAAAAAAAGCATATGCTTGAGCTGTATGCAGGCAGATTAGAAGCCTGCTCCCCAGTCAAAAAGCTGGGACAGGGCTACGCCTATGTTGAGGACTGTAATGGCAAGTCCCTTAGAAGCGTAGAGGGAGTAGAGAAAAATCAGGATATTACCATATATCTATTGGATGGAAAAATAAAGACAGTAGTTTCGGAGGTCATACCTAATGAGTGAGGAAAAACCAAGGCTTGAGGATAGATTTGATAATCTTGAAAAAATAATTGGACAGATGGAAGCTCAGGATGTTACTCTTGACGCATCCTTTGAGCTATACAAGAGTGGAGTAGAGGAATTGAAGGAAGCAAATAAGCTTTTGGATAATACACATCGCAGCGCGACCTCGCTATGCTCGGTTCTAACGCATAGAAAAATCCATGTTAGTTATAAATAACCAAGGGGAACTGGAGGAATTCTAATGAATTTTGAAGTGGAACTTTCTTCGAGGGTTGAATATGTAAATGCTGTCATAAGGGAGTATTTACCAGAAGAAACAGGTTTTCAGAAAACAATATTTGAAGCTATGAACTATAGCATTGAGGCAGGGGGCAAGAGGCTTCGCCCTATTTTGATGGAGGAGACATATAAGCTCTTTGGAGGACAGGGAGAGGTAATCAAGCCATTTATGGCTGGCATAGAGATGATACACACCTATTCCCTGGTACATGATGACCTGCCTGCCATGGATAATGATGAGTACAGACGAGGAAAAAAGACCACCCATGCAGTCTATGGGGAGGCAATGGGAATTTTAGCCGGTGATGCACTTTTAAACTACGCATATGAGACTGTCTCAAAAGCCTTTGATATAGAGACCGATATAAGGGTCGCAAGAGCCTTTGCTGTTTTAGCAGGAAAGGCTGGTATTTATGGCATGGTCGGCGGACAGGTTGTGGACGTGGAAAGTGAAAAGACACCAGGAGTGGAAATTTCCAGAGACAAACTTAATTTTATATATAAGCTGAAGACAGGAGCCCTGATAGAAGCTTCCATGATGGTAGGAGCTATTCTTGCCGGAGCGTCAGATGAGGATGTCAAAAAGGTGGAGCAGATTGCTTCAAAAATCGGGCTGGCGTTCCAGATACAGGACGATGTCTTAGATGTAACAAGCTCACTTGAGGTTCTGGGAAAGCCTATCGGAAGTGACGAGAAAAACAGTAAGATGACATATGTAGCCTTTGAAGGACTTGAGAAATCAATCGCTGATGTGGAGAGGATTTCTAAGGAGGCATGTGACGAATTGAGAGCACTGGGAAAAAATGATGAATTTTTACAAAACTTATTTGTATACTTAATTCATCGGGAGAAATAAGTATGGTCTTAGATAAGATTCAAAAGGAAAATGATATAAAAAAGTTAACAGACACAGAACTGGCTGAGCTGGCAACTGAAATCAGAAATTTTCTTGTTGAGAATATTTCACAGACCGGAGGACACTTAGCATCTAATCTGGGTGTGGTTGAACTGACTATGGCACTTCACCTGGCCTTTGATTTACCAAAAGATAAGATAATCTGGGATGTAGGACATCAGTCATATACTCATAAGATTTTAACCGGTAGAAAAGACGGATTTAATAATTTAAGGCAGTATGGTGGTATGAGTGGTTTTCCTAAGACGCAGGAGAGTGACTGCGACCCTTTTAATACAGGGCACAGCTCCACATCCATATCAGCAGGACTGGGACTTGCCAAGGCAAGAGAGATTACCGGAGAGGATTACAATGTGGTATCTGTCATAGGAGATGGAGCATTGACTGGCGGTATGGCATATGAGGCACTAAATAATGCTTCATCCCTTAAGTCCAATTTTATAATTGTCTTAAATGACAATAATATGTCAATCTCAGAAAATGTAGGCGGAATGAGTGCTTATCTGTCAGGCTTTAGGACAGCAGACAGCTATCGTGATTTAAAGGCATCTGTACTTAACTCATTAAATAATATCCCGGTCTACGGCGAGCGGATGGTAAAGAAAATCAGAACCACCAAGAGCAGTATCAAGCAGCTCTTTGTGCCGGGCATGTTCTTTGAAGAGATGGGGATTATGTACATCGGACCTATAGATGGCAGTAACATCCGTGAGATGAAAAGGAAATTTGAGGAAGCCAGGCGTGTGGATGGACCGGTTTTGGTTCATGTAATTACTAAAAAGGGTAATGGCTATCTGCCGGCAGAGAGACATCCAGCCAGATTCCATGGAGCAGAGCCTTTTGATATAGAGACAGGAGTGCCGGTTTCAAAGAGAGTAAAGGCAAATTACACAGATGTATTTGCTACCATCATAAAGAAGATGGGAGAGAGAGAGGACAAGGTAGTTGCCATAACTGCTGCCATGGCAGATGGAACAGGACTCAGAAGATTTGGAAATGTATATCCAGACAGGCTCTTTGATGTGGGAATTGCAGAGGAGCATGCTGTGACCTTTGCGGCAGGACTTGCAAAGGCAGGATTGAAGCCTATTTTTGCCGTATACTCATCATTTTTGCAGAGAGCCTTTGACCAGATACTTCATGATGTGTGCATTCAGGATCTGCATGTGGTATTTGCCATAGACAGGGCAGGACTTGTGGGAAGCGATGGAGAGACCCATCAGGGTATTTTTGATATATCATATTTATCCAACATACCAAATATGACAATTATGGCACCAAAGAATAAGTGGGAGCTGTCGGATATGCTTAAGTTTGCAATGAAGTATGAGCACCCGATTGCAGTCAGATACCCAAGAGGGCTGGCATATGATGGTTTAAAGGACTACAGGGCTCCAATCGAGCTTGGAAAGAGCGAGACCATATATGAGGGCAGCCAGGTAGCCCTGCTTGCACTTGGCAGCATGGTGGCGACAGGACAGAAGGTTGTGAGCTTGTTAGGGGAAAATGGCATAAACGCGAGCCTTATAAATGCAAGATTCGCCATGCCATTTGACAAGGAATGCATACAGGAGCTCTGCGCAAAGCATAAGCTTTTAGTAACAATGGAAGAAAATGTGCAGAGCGGAGGCTTTGGAGAGCATGTGTCAGCCTATATCAAGGAGAATAAAATTGATATAGATGTGATGACAATTGCCATTCCAAATGCATATGTAGAGCATGGAAATGTAGACAGATTAAAGCAGATAGTGGGAATTGATGCAGAAACTATTGTATCAAGGATTTTAAAGCATAATGAGGTAATATGAAAGAAAGATTAGATGTATTATTAGTTAACAGAGGTCTTGCAGTATCGAGGGAGAAGGCAAAGACCATGATTATGGAGGGCAATGTCTTCGTAAACAACAACAGGGAGGATAAGGCTGGTTCCACCTTCCCGGATGACTGCAAAATCGAAATCCATGGCAAGACATTACAGTATGTGAGCCGTGGAGGACTTAAGCTTGAAAAAGCTATGAAGCATTTTGGTATCACACTGGATGGTAAAATATGCATGGATATAGGCGCATCCACAGGCGGTTTCACAGACTGTATGCTGCAAAACGGAGCTGTAAAAGTATATGCCGTGGACGTGGGCTACGGGCAGTTTGCATGGAAGCTCAGACAGGATGAGCGTGTTGTGTGCATGGAGAAGACCAATATAAGATATGTGACACCTGACGATATAGCGGATGCACTGGATTTTGCATCGGTTGATGTGTCATTTATCTCACTCACCAAGGTACTTGTTCCGGCAAGAGCATTGTTAAAGGATGCGGGGCAGATGGTCTGCCTTATCAAGCCTCAGTTTGAAGCAGGCAGGGAAAAGGTCGGCAAGAAGGGTGTTGTAAGAGATAAGAAGGTGCATGAGGAGGTTATTGAAAAGGTAATAGGCTTTGCCTTGGAAAACGGCTTCTCAATACATAATCTGGAATACTCACCAATAAAGGGACCAGAGGGAAATATAGAGTATCTTGTATATATTGAAAAATCTGATGAGCCGCAGAAGGAGGAGTCAGTGGACATTCATGCTGTTGTAGAGGCAGCTCATGGAGAACTGGACAAATAAAATGAAAAATTTCGTTGTAATCACTAATGCCTATAAGGATAAAGACTTGAGACTGACTAAGCAGATAGTAAAATACATCACAGACCAGGGTGGAAGTGCAAAGAGCCTTATAAGTATTGTTGAGTCACCAGATGGCAGGGATTTTGACATAGAGCAGATTCCGGAAGACACAGAGTGCATACTGGTTCTGGGAGGAGATGGAACCCTCATAAGGGCAGCGACCAAGGTCTCAGGACTTAAGATACCGCTTATTGGAGTCAACATGGGGACTCTGGGCTATCTGTGCGAGCTTGAGGAAGCTAATGTATTTCCTGCTATAGATAAGCTTATGGGTGACAATTACATGATGGAAAACAGAATCATGCTCACAGGCCACAAGGGTGGCTGCGAGGAGAAAAGAGTTGCCTTAAACGACATAGTAATACACAGGGCTGGCGGCTTACAGATGCTCAGTCTTAATGTCTATGTAAATGGTGAGTTTTTAAATACCTATCATGCAGATGGCATAATTGTTGCCACACCTACAGGCTCAACCGGCTATAATATGTCGGCAGGAGGTCCGATTGTAGACCCAAAGGGCAGTTTGATACTACTAACTCCAAACAATGCCCATAACCTAAATTCAAAGAGCATTGTATTATCCTCAGAGGACGTGGTAGAAATAGAGATGGGCAGCAGGAGATGGCAGAAGGATGAGAGGGCATATGTGAGCTTTGATGGTGACAATGTAGCAGAGCTTAAGGTGGGAGACAGATTTGTAATCAAAAAGTCTGACAACTATACCCAGATATGCAAGCTCAACAAACGCAGTTTTTTGGAGATACTAAGAAAGAAAATGGAGACATATACGTAGGAGGCACAATGAAGACAAAACGTCAGTCGAAAATTATTGAATTGATTCAAAGATACGACATAGAGACTCAGGAAGAGCTGTCAGAGTATCTGCTAAGAGAGGGCTATAACGTAACTCAGGCAACTGTATCAAGAGATATAAGGGAGCTGAAGCTAACAAAGATTTCCATGAATAATGGAAGACAGAAGTACGCAGTGCTGGGCGATACAGATGATGAATTGTCAGAAAAATATGTGCGGGTGCTGAGAGATGGCTTTGTGTCCATGGATCTGGCTCAAAACATTCTGATTATAAAGACAGTATCCGGAATGGCAGGAGCGGTGTGCGCAGCAATCGATGCTATGAAAATCCACGAGATAGTGGGCTCAATAGCAGGTGATGACACCATAATGTGTGCCATCAGAACAGTAGAGGAAACGGAATCACTCATGAAAAAAATCCGTAAAATTGTAGAATAGTATAATCCTTGGGAGAGTGGAAGGAGAAAATATGTTACAAAATCTACATGTAAAGAACTTGGCATTAATCGACGAATGTGAGGTGGAGTTCTCGGAGGGGCTTAATATAATGTCCGGAGAGACAGGAGCTGGAAAATCAATAATTATAGGCTCAATCAATCTGGCACTGGGGGAAAAAGTGCCAAAAGAAATGTTAAGGGACAATGAGCAGACAGCCTTTGTGGAGCTGATTTTCTACGTGGATAATGATGATATCCTAGACAAGCTCAAGGCTCTTGACATCGAGATTGAGGATGACAGGACAGTGATTTTGAGCAGAAAAATCACAGCCCAGAGAGCGGTAGGCAGGATAAATGGCGAGGCTGTGCCTGTGTCAAAGATGAAGGAAGCAGCTTCCCTGCTGATAGACATCCATGGACAGCATGAGCACCAGTCACTTTTGTCCAAAAAGAATCACCTGCAGATACTTGACGAATATGCAGGAGAGGATATGAAGAGCTTAAAGGCTCAGATGGCAGCCCTCTACAGGGAGTACAAGAAGCTTAAGGAAGACTATGAGAACTCAAACCTCAACGTACAGGAGAGGGCAAAGGAATTATCTTTTTTAGAGTATGAATCAAATGAGATAGAAGCTGCAAAGCTTGTGGCAGGAGAGGACGAGGAGCTTGAGACTAAGTACCGCAAATTCTCAAATGGTAAGAAGATTATGGAGGCAGTCAATGCTGCCTTTACCTGCACCGATGGAGAAAACGAGAGTGCCTCAGAGATGATAGGCAGGGCAGTCAGAGAGCTTGGTGCAGCGTCAGCCTATGATGAAGAGGTGGCACAGCTCGAGAACCAGCTGGCAGAGATAGACAGTCTGCTTTCGGACTTTAACCACGAGATTTCAGCCTATATATCAGCGGCAGAGTTTGATGAGGAGAGCTTCTATGAGCTTGAGAAGAGACTGGATGAAATTAATCATTTAAAGTCCAAGTATGGCATCTGCATAGAAGAAATTCTGGACAGGCTTGAGAAAAATAATGAGCGCATAGCCCAGCTTAATGATTATGATACTTATCTAAGCAATCTAAAGGCTTCTCTTGATAAAAAAGAGGCAGAGCTTGAAAAAGTGTCAGCTAAGGTGTCAAAGCTCAGACAGGAAAAGAGCAGGAGTCTGGTAAAGGCTATTGTAGCAGCTCTAAAGGACTTGAATTTCCTTGATGTAAAATTTGAGATGCGCTTTGACAGACTGGCAGACTATACATCAAACGGAATCGATGATGCAGAATTTATGATATCTACCAATCCGGGTGAGCCTGTGAAGCCATTAGGAAAAATCGCGTCAGGTGGTGAGCTGTCAAGAATCATGCTGGGTATTAAAACTTTTATGGCAGAAAATGACAGAATCGAAACCCTGATTTTTGACGAAATCGACAGCGGTATCAGCGGACGAACAGCCCAGATGGTATCAGAAAAGATGAATGAGCTGGGAAGAAATCACCAGATAATCTGTATCACTCATTTGCCACAGATAGCAGCCATGGCAGACTCACATTTCCT
>ERZ1031798.517-NODE-517-length-10402-cov-5.597854_pt1 | contig 10402 bp, 6 predicted proteins | sample MGYA00517882_ERZ1031798 | MGnify/ENA primary metagenome ERZ1031798 (study PRJEB33719, sample SAMN04261244) | wastewater metagenome | biome: rural village; feature: human; material: feces | host: Homo sapiens | place: El Salvador | collected 2013-01-07 ...
GTCAGGTGTTCAGCATCCTGCCCATGCTGCTGGTGCTGCTGGCAGGGCTTACCATCAAGGTGGGGCAGATGCTGCGGGTGAAAAACCGCTTCTGGTACTTCCTCATCGGCATGACCTGGATGGTCACCTACCCGTGGCTGCGCATGAGCGCCATGCTCAGCCAGCCGGACTGGTTCGGCCTCATCTTCGGCTTCAGCATCCTGCTGCTCACGCTGGACTTCCGGTTTGAAAAGCTGGAGCCGGTGCGCTTTTGCCTGCTGTTTGCCGCCACGGCAGCCATCATCCTTTCCCGCCGGTGGTACTTATATTTTGTGGTGGGCTACTACTTTGCCTACGCGGTGCTGGTGCTGGTAAGCAGCGCGCGCATTGCCCGCGCCGGGCAGAAAAAGCAGGCACTTTTGCAGGTGCGCAACCTCGTGCTGTTCGGCCTGATGAGCATGGTGGCCATGCTGATCCTGCTGTGGCCGATGGTCAGCCGCATTCTCGCTTACAGCTACGCCGAGCGCTATTCCTACTATAACGGCGGCGGCTTTGCAGCCGAGATCAGCCTGCAGTTCTGGCGCATGGGCCTGACCAATCTCATCCTCATTGGCATGGGGCTGTGGTTCAGCCTGAAAAAGCGCAAAATGCCCGCGCTGCCCTGCCTTGCCGGGCTGGAGATCCTGCTGAGCATGCTGCTGTTCACCCGCATCCAGAACACCGGCTCCCACCAGATGCTGCTGTTCCTCCCGGGGTGGTTTCTCCTGTTTTTGCTGGGCGCAGCGGCGCTGGCCGAGGGCATCAGCCGCTTCCGGGCGGCAAAGGTCGTGTTCTGGGTGTTCACCCTCGTGTTTGCCACCTCGGTGCGCTGCTCTCCCCTGACCACCATTGCCCTGCCCGGCTTTCTGGTGGATCACTTCCCGCTGGCAGTCACCGAGGAGTTCGTCCGGCTGGACAAGCTGATCTATGACCGCAAGGATCTGCCGCAGATCAAGGCCATTGCCAACTGGATCGACACCCACTGCGCCGAGGGCGAGATCAGCTACATGATCCCCCACGATATGCTGTACTGCCCGGATCACTTCAAGAACTGCCAGCTGCCCGCAACCCCCATCAACGATAAGCTGGCCTTCGGCTTCTCGGTGCCGGGCACCCACAACTTCCCCATGCAGTTCTTCGAGGCCAAATATGTCCTCACCGCCGACCCCTTCCCCCAGACCTTTGTGGGCAACGGCGAGATGTCCCACAAGCTGAACGAGAGGTTCCTTGCGGTGCGGGACGAGTACTTTGCGCTGGAGGCTACCTTTGATATGGGCAACGGCACCACCTTTACCATCTGGCGGCGCACCGTGGCCCCCACCCGCGCCGAGGTGGAGTATTACCTGAGCGCCTTTAAGGAAGAAGATGCCCAGTACCCGGAGATGTTCTCCCAGATCGCAGAAAGCTGGCTGGCCGCCCGCGGGCTGTAACGCCGCTTTTGTAAATAAGGAGTGTTCGACTATGGAACAAACTGCAAACACCATGCCCGCTGCCACTTTGGGGCAGTACAAGGGGCTTGCCTTCACCCGCCGGGTGCGCCCGGTATCGGATAAGGCCGTAGAGGCGGATATCGGCAATCTGGCGCGGGTCCACGCGCCCTTTGTGTCCACTGACGCGCCCGCCGCCCGCGGGATGCGGGTCACGCTGGATTTCGAGGGCTTTCTGGAGGGTGCGCCCATCCCGGACAGCCGGATGGAAGCCGTGACCGTGGTGCTGGGCACCGGGCAGCTGATGCCCGCCGCCGAGGATGCCGTGTACGGTCACTGCGCGGGCGAGACTTTCCGGTTCGATTTCACCTACCCCGCCGATTTCCGGGTGCCGGAGCTTTCCGGCAAGACCGCGCAGTTCGAGATCTGCCTGCACACGGTGGAGCGCAAGCAGGTGCCCCCGGTGGACGATGCCCTTGCAAAATCGCTGGGCTTTGCAGACCTTGATGCCCTGCGGGAGAGCCTGCGGGAGAAAAAGCGCCTTTCCCACGAAGCCAACGCCGACCGCATTGCCGGGGCGGCGCTGCTGGATATGGCGGGCGCGAACCTGACCGTAGAGCTGCCCGCAGAGCTGCTGGCGCAGAACGCCGAGTACCAGATGACCCAGCTGCGCCAGCGGCTGCGCAAGAGCCGGATGACCATGGAGCTCTACTGCAAGAGCGCCGGGCTGACCCCGGAGCAGGTGCGGGAGGGCTACCGCAGGGAAGCCGAGCGCCAGCTGCGGGCAATGCTGGCAGTGCGCGCCATTGCCGAAGCCGAAAAGATCACCGTGACCCAGCAGGAGGTGGACGCCGAGATCGCCCGCCTTTCCAAGCTGCACGACACCCCGGAAGAAGAGATCCGCAAGGTGCTCAGCCGGGACGCCATCGCCGCCGCCGTGACCAACCAGAAGGTGCAGCGTTTCCTGCTCGACCACGCTGCCCTTACCTCTGTTGTGGAAAAGGAGTAAGACCATGGGCTTTTTTACCAGAACTGCAATGGATGCCCTGATGAAGACCACCCATCCCGAGATCAACCGCCGCCAGTGCTGGAACCTGCACCCCCACCGCAAGCCCTGCACTACCTGCAAGGACATCTGCCCCTACGGCGAGGAGATCTTTACCCGCCCGAACCTCGTCAAGGACTGGGACCCCTGCACCGACTGCGGACTGTGCGTTTCCGCCTGCCGCAGCGGCTGCATCGCCCCTTCGCCCGAGCAGGTGCAGCGGGATACCGCCGCGGCGGACACCGACAACGATACCATCTGGATCGGCTGTGAGAAGTCCAGCCGCAAGAACACCGTGGTGCGCAGCTGCATCTGTGCCCTCTCGTGGGAGGCGCTGGCGTATCTGGCGCTGAACAAAAAAATCGTACTGGACCTGACCCCCTGCGGGCAGTGCGAGAACGACCTGTGCGCCGAGCAGCTGCGTAAGGAACTGACCCGCCTTGTGGACTTTTTCGGTCAGCCGATGTTCGAAGCGCGGTTCTCGCTGGCGTATGAGGAAAAGGAGTACCCCTACCATGTGCAGGAGCTGACCCGCCGCGAGATGCTGGAACAGGTGAGCCACGGCTCCAAGAGCGGCACCAAAAAGCTGCTGCAGATGCTGCCCGGTCTGCGCAGCGAGGAGGACAGCGGGGTGGACTTCCGCCTGCTGCTGCACCAGCGCACAAAGCAGCTGAAAGCCGCCATGGAGACGCCCCTGCAGTACGGCTACTATATGCCCAAGTTCACCGACAACTGCTTCGGCTGCGGCCGGTGCGAGAAAGCCTGCCGCGCCAATGCCCTGAAGTTTGAGGAGATGCCCAACGGCCAGACCCGCATGGTGCTTACCCCGTGGAAGTGCAGCGAGTGCGGCGTGTGCATGAACGTATGCTCCAACAAGGGCTTTGACGGCATGAAGCTGTACCAGCTTACCACCCTTGGCCCCGTGGTGCTGCACAAGTGCACCAAGACCCTGTGCAAGCAGTGCGGCAAGCCCATTGCCCCGGACAGCGCCGAGGGACTGTGCTCGGTGTGCCGCATCAAGGCGCGCACCCAGAAACGGCAGGAGGAAGCGCGTCAGCGCGCCGAGCAGCTGAAGGCCGAGCGCGCCGCCAAGGCCGCCGAGGAGGCCGCCAAGGCAGCGGAAAACGCCGCCGGAACCGCTGCGGAAGACACCGCCGAGGCCGCAGCCCAGACCGTGGAGACCGCTGCCGCCCTGCCCGCTGCCGTCCCTGCCGGGCAGAGCGCTGTCCCGGCAAACGTTGCCGCACCCGCGCCCGGGGAGCCGGTCTCTGAATGATAATAAAGAAAGGTCTGATCCTATGATGGAAGATGGCAAGGAGCCGGTCTACGCCTCCAAGGCAAAGCCATGGCTGAAATATTATGAGGAAAAGTACATCCACCAATCCGTGCCGGAGTGCTCGGCCTTTGCGCTGGTCTGCCGCAACAACGAGCGGCACCTAGGCGACACCGCGCTGGAATACTACGGCCGCAAGTTCAGCTACGCCGACCTGATCGTGCAGATAAAAAAGACCGCCGCCGCCCTGCAGGCGCTGGGGGTGAAAAAGGGCGATATCATCACGGTGGTCAGCGTGATGACCCCGGAGGTGGTCTACACCTTCTACGCCGCCGACCTGCTGGGCGCTACCCTGAATCTGGTGGACCCCCGGTACAGCGCCGAGGGCATCCGGGAGTACATCGAGGAGGTGGAGTCCCGCCTGCTCATCTGCCTGAACGTGGTGTACCCCCGCTGCCATCAGGCCGCAAAGCGCACCAGCGTGGAGCGGGTTGTGGTGCTCAGTCCCGCCGACAGTCTGCCGCTGGCCAAAGCCGTGGGCTACAAGCTGACAGAGCCGGATAAAAACCGCTACGCCTCCAACGTGCTGCGCTGGAAGGACTTTATCGCCGCGGGCAAAGGGCATAGCCCCGCCGTCGCTCCCTACGACCCCCAGCACACCTGTGTGGTGGTGCACACCGGCGGCACCACCGGCTCGCCCAAGGGCGTTATGCTGACCGACTACTGCTTCAACGCCCTTGCGCAGGAGTTTGCCGCCCAGAGCCGTCTGTTCCACCGCGGGCAGAAGCTGCTGAACGTGATGCCGCCCTTCATCGCCTACGGTTACAGCTGCGGCATCCATATGCCGCTGGTCATGGGGCTGCATATCATCATCATCCCCAATCTGGACCCGGATAAGCTGGGCGCACTGGTGTGGAAGTACAAGCCCGCGCATATGTTCGGCGTGCCCACCCACTACCAGCAGCTTGCCGCCGACCCGCTGCTGAAAAACAAAGACCTCTCCTTCATCCGCAACTACGCCGCCGGAGGCGATTCCCTCTCGCTGGGCGCGGAGCAGACGGTGAACCGGTTCCTCAAAGCCCACGGGGTGGAGTACCCGCTGGCAAAGGGCTACGGCATGACCGAGGTATCCTCGGCTGCCACCATCGCCGCCGGTAACGTGACAAAGCCCGGCAGCGTAGGCATCCCCATGGTCAACACGGTGGTCTCCATCTTCGAGCCGGGCACCGAGACCGAGCTGCCCATCGGTCAGCGCGGCGAGATCTGCATCTGCACCCCCACCGCCATGAAGGGCTACTACAACAAGCCCGAGGAGACCGCCTATCTGCTGCGCCGCCACGCGGACGGCCAGCTGTGGGCGCACACCGGCGATATCGGTTCCATGGACGAGGACGGTTTTGTGTATCTGGATGCCCGCATCAAGCGCATCATCATCCGGCACGACGGCTTCAAGGTGTTCCCCTCCATGATCGAAAACGTCATCAGCCGCCACCCCGCCGTGCACCAGTGCTGCGTGGTGGGCTACGCCGATACCGACCACACTCAGGGACGTCTGCCCTTCGTCTTTGTAGTGCTGTACCCTGCCGCCACCGGCAAAAAGCGCCAGATCCTGCGGGAGCTGCGCCAGCTGTGCCGCGAGGAGCTGCCGGAGTATGTGCAGCCCGCCGCCTCGGCCTATAAGATCATTCCCGAAATGCCCATGACCCCCGCCGGTAAGGCCGACTACCGTAAGCTGGAAGAAGAGGTGGGGTGAACACTCCCGTGAAAATGCGTTTGTCGCGCTCCGCAGAGCGCGACAAACGCGAAATAAAAATAATCTTTCCGCTGAATATGCGCAAAGCGAGCGCGGCGCGCATTCCAAATCGTCCCACTGCCCTTGAGAAAGAAGGAATCATCCATGAAACATTCCCGTTTTACCGCATGGCTGTGCAGCGCCGCTGCGCTGGTGCTGCTGGCTGTGCCTGCCTTTGCCCAGCAGCCCGACGCCCTGCCGCCGGAACAGACCGCCCCTGCCGCGCAGGAGCAGACCGCAGAAGAAGCTGCCCCGGACGCGGAAGCCCCCACTGAGGAAGCCCCCGCTGCTGATCCTCAGCGCACCTATGTGGCACTGGGCGACAGCATCGTTTCCGGCGTGGGTCTGCCGGATTTCAAGTACACCGAAGCCGCCATCGGCATAGACGCGGCCCCAAACTTCGAGGGCTACCCGGAGCAGTGCTATGTTTCGCTGGTGGGTAAAGGCCTTGGGCTGGACCGTCAGCACGCCATCAACCTTGGCCTGCCCGGGCTGACCACCGGCGACCTTGCGGATATGCTGCACACCGGCGCAATGCCCCAGATGAACCAGCAGGCGGGCACCTACTACGTCTATCCCCAGATGCTGGACTACCTCAAGCGTGCGGATGTCATCAGCGTGCAGATCGGCTCCAACGATGCGCTGGTGCCCGCCCTTGTGGCGCTGGGCAACGCCACCAACTGGAAGAGCGAGCAGCTGGTAGCCACCATGGTCAGCGGCGTGCTGCGCGAGCCCAGCTTTGAGAACCTGCAGCGGCTGAACAGCGACCTTTCCCGCCTGCGGCTGACAAAGGAAGAAAAACAGGCCACCACCCAGCTGCTGCTGGGCGGCGGTACGGACGCCATCTGCGAGCAGGCGTATCAGGACGCCGCCGTGCATATGCCGCAGGTGGTGGCAGAGCTTCGGGCGCTGAACCCGGACGCACAGATCATCCTTTTGGGCTACACGAACCCCGTGCCCCTGCTGCCGGAGTGGACACAGCTGTTCCGGCGGCTGAACGCCCTTGGCAAGAGCCTTGCCGCCCAGAACGAGAATGTGACCTATGTGCCCATCCCCTTTGCCATGACCGCCACCGACGCCCACCCCACCGTAAGCGGGCATAAGTACATCGCCAACCGCATCCTGCGGGCGATCAAGAAATAAAAGGATACGCAAAAACCGGGCAGCCTGCGGGCTGCCCGGTTTTTGTGTTTTTAACTTACTCTTCCGCTCTCTACCGAGAAGCTGACATCCGCCGCAGCCATGGTGGACTTGCGGTGAGATACCAGCAGCACCGTGCGGTCTTTGCACTCAGCGCGGACGGCGCGCAGGATGATGCCCTCGTTCAGGCTGTCAAGATTGGAGGTGGGCTCGTCCAGCAGCAAAAATGGTGCATCGTGCAAAAATGCCCGCGCCACGCCGATGCGCTGCCGCTCGCCGCCGGAAAGGGTGCCGCCCAGCTCACCCACGGGGGTGTCGTAGCCCTTGGGCAGGCTGCGGATAAAGTCATCCAACGCAGCCTTTTTGCAGGCAGTCTCCACTTCTTCCTGCGTAGCATCGCGCTTTGCAATGCGGATGTTGTTGCCGATGGTATCCGCAAACAGCTCGGTCTCCTGGGTCACAAGGCTTTCCTGCGCCCGCAGGGCGGCAGTGTTCACCCTCCGGATGTCCGCATCCCCGAACCGGATGCTGCCGGTCTGCACGTCCCAGAAGCGCATCAGCAGCCGCAGCAGGGTGCTTTTGCCGCTGCCGGAGCGCCCGGTGATGCCTACGATCTTTTTTTCCGGGATGGTCAGGCTGATCTCCCGCAGCACCTGCTCCCCTGCGTAGCCAAAACTGACGCCGCGCACCTCAGCCCCCGCAAAGGGGGTGTTTTCGCCGTCGGTCACCTCGGGGGTCACCGGCACTTCGTCCAGCAGTGCCAGCACGCGGTCTGCGCTGGCAAATACCTGCGTCAGCCCTGCGCCAAGGTTCGCCAGCGCCACCACCGGCCCGAAGGAGCTGAGCGCAGTCAGAGTGCACACCAGCACCCCCTGCGCCGCCAGCTCGCCGCGCTGGTACAGCCACAGGCTCACGCCCAGCACCGCCAGCGTGGTGAACAAAATCAGCGTGTTGGTCACAGCCACGATCAGCCCCTCGCGGTACTTCAGTGCCGTCTGCTTTGCACCCAGCGCCTCGCTGTGGGCGGTGATGCCCGCTGCCCGGGCGGCGGTGTCCTGATACTGCAAGGTGTCCCGCAGGCCGCGCAGGCTTTCCAGCACATAGCTGTTGGTATCCGCCAGCGCCTGCCGGTATTCCCGGGCAACAGCCTGTCCGCGCTTTGCGCTCCACACCGGCAGCACCACACCCACCATCAAATAGCCCGCCAGCAGCGCCAACGCGGGCAGAATGTGCCAGTGCGCCGTAAAGGCAGTCATGCCCGCCGCCCAGAGCACGGCGATGCACACCGGCGAGATGGTGTGGGCGTAGAACACTTCCAGCGCCTCAATGTCGGCGGTGATAAGGGAGATCAAATCGCCCCGGTCGCGGCCCTCCAGCTTTGCGGGGGTCAGGCGGCGCAGCGCGCCAAACACCTTATCCCGGATGAGCGCCAGCAGCCGGAAGGCGATATAGTGGTTGGACGCCTGCTCTGCGTAGCGCAGCACGCCGCGCAGCAGGGCAAACACCAGAATGCACTCGAAGGCCGTGCCCACCGTGGGCAGCGGGCTTTGCAGCCCGGCAGTGGTCAGGATGGCAAAGCCGCCGAAAATAGTGATGAAGGTGGCGCAGAAGTGCCCCGCCACGCCCATAACGATGGCTGCCGCCATGATGGGCAGCATGGGCTTTACCAGCACGATCAGCCGCGCCACAATGGCGGCGGGGGTGCGGTGGTTCGTTGTATTATGCATCAGGCATCCTCCTTTGCAAGGGTCTCCAGCTGCTTCTGGGCGGTGTACAGGCGGCAGTAAGCGCCCCCCTGCGCCAGCAGCTGCGGGTGGGTGCCCTGCTCGGCAATGCGTCCGTTTTCCAGCACATAGATGCAGTCGCTGTCCACCACGTTCGCCAGCCGGTGGGAGATCAGGATCACCGTCTTTTTCCCCGCCAGACCCCGGATGGCCGCCATGATGTCGTTTTCGCTCTCGGCGTCCACGTTAGAGGTCGCTTCATCGAAGAGGTAGATGGGTGTATCGTGCAGCAAAGCGCGCGCCATAGCAAGGCGCTGCCGCTGCCCGCCGGAAAGGTTGCTGCCGCCCTCGTGCACGGCGGTCTGTAAGCCGTTCTGGCTGCGGCAGAAGTCCGCAAGGTTCACTTCTTCCAGCGCTGCCCAGAGCTCGCTCTCGGTGGCCTGCGGCTTTGCCATGCGCAGGTTGTTTTCCACCGTGCCCTTAAAAATGGTGGAATCATGAGGCACAACGGTCAGCGTGCGCTGCCGCGCAGCCTGCTGTAACTGCTGTACCGGCACGCCGCCCATGGTCACCTGCCCGGTATACCCGGTGCAGCGCCCCGCCAGCAGGGCGGCAATGGTGCTTTTGCCGCTGCCGGAAGCACCCACCAGCGAGACAAAACTGCCCTGCGGCACGGTAAAGGAGACGTCCCGCAGCACGGTGCGGTTTGCCTCGTAGCCAAAGGTCACATCTTCCAGCGCCAGTGTGGTGTCCGCCGGGGCACTCTGTGCGCCGTCCTGCGGCTCCTCGGCTGCCAGCAGCCGGAAGATCTTCTCCGCCGAGGCCGCGCCGTTCATGGCAATGTGGAAGTAGCTGCCCAGCAGCCGCAGCGGCAGGAAAAAGTCTGCCGCCAGCAGCAAAATGGTCAACGTGGCGGTCAGTTCCAGCTGTCCCGCCGCAAAGGCCGCCACGGCGCTGATGATGCCCAGCCCCGCGCCGCCGTAGGCCATCAGGTCCATCAGGGTGACCGAGTTCAGCTGCATGGTCAGTACCCGCATGGTGATCTTACGGAAGCGCTCGGCTTCGGCGTTCATCTGCTCGTGCTTCCAGCCGTCGGCCTGATAAATTTTCAGGGTGGTCAGCCCCTGAATGTTCTCCAGAAAGCTGTCGCCCAGCGTGGTGTACTCGCTCCAGTAGCTGGCCAGCAGCTTTTTGGCGAACTTCTGCACCGCCACGATGGACATGGGGATCAGCGGCACGCAGCACAGCAGAATGACCGCTGAACGCGCGTGCACCCCCACCAGCAGCGCAAACAGGGTGACGGGTGCCAGCAGGCTGTAAAACAGCTGCGGCAGATATTTTGCAAAGTAGGTGTCGATCTGCTCCACGCCCTCGCTTGCCAGCATGACCACCTCGCTGGTAGCCACCGTGCCGGTATAGCCGGGGCCAAGGCGGGTGAGTTTTTCGTAAATTTTGCTGCGCAGGGTGCGCTTGACGTCCCGCGAGGCCTGATCGCTCATGCCGGAGGCCAGCATGGTAAAGGCAAAGCGCAGCGGCACCGTGCCAAGGCAGAGCAGGATATTCTGCCGCAGCGCGGCAGCGGTCAGGCTGCCCGCAAAGGCTGCCCCCACCAGCCGGGCGACCGCCCGGACAAAGATGATATTACACACCAGCCCCAGCCACTGGAACGCCACGTTTGCCCCCACATACCGCAGCGCCGCCCGGTCGAAGGACAGCAGTTTTTTGTTTATCATGGGTGTTTCTCCTTTTCAGTCTCCTCTGCCCCGCCGGGCAGTGGGACGCGTTAACGATTTAGAATGCATCGCGCTCCGCGGGGAAAGTTTTTGCTTGCCGCAAACGGGCAGGGACGCTCCGCTGGGCCAGAGGCAGGGAGGGGTGTTCCGACTCCCCCCTCCCTACCTCTGGACTCCACCCACCCCGCAACGGGCCAAGGGCTACACGCCCTTGACAATCCTAAAGAAGAAGTCGAAGCACAAAAAAGCT
>ERZ1031798.527-NODE-527-length-10263-cov-6.869906_pt1 | contig 10263 bp, 9 predicted proteins | sample MGYA00517882_ERZ1031798 | MGnify/ENA primary metagenome ERZ1031798 (study PRJEB33719, sample SAMN04261244) | wastewater metagenome | biome: rural village; feature: human; material: feces | host: Homo sapiens | place: El Salvador | collected 2013-01-07 ...
AAAATCTGCTTCGAAATCACTCATTTATTAAACGTGTCACATAAATTGGGACATCTTAGCCGTATTTTTGCAGTCGAAATCAATAAAACTCGTTGTTATGACATTAAAAGAATTACTCGACTCGCTTTCGTTCGACGAAATTGCACCTTTCCGCATAAGGCATTATCATACGATTATGCGCCAGGAGATTTTTTTGTGGATCTGCTTCCTAAAATATTTTGTCCCAGACTTGACAATACTCTTGGTAAAGAAATAAGAATAGATGTGGCTTATTACGAATAAAAAAAATGACTTCAAACAATATTGAAGAGTATAGAACGTTTTCCATATAAAAAGATTCAAAATATGACTGCATTGGAGAAATATATTTGGATAGTAAGAACACTCTATAACAAAGGAGATAGAGGGTTGTCGCTGAAAGAACTCAACGACAAGTGGATACATGACGAGAACATCAGCAATGGAGAGCCTTTGCCACGGCAAACCTTCGACCGATGGAAAGGAAACATTCTGATGATACTCGGCGTGAACATTGAATGCCGGTTAAAAGGCGGTTATCGCTATTACATCTCCAACCCTGAATGTTTGAGTGAAGGTGGGCTGGTCCGTTGGCTACTGGATACGTATTCTACAGCAAATACCTTGTCGCAAAGCATTCAGTTGAAAGACAGAATTCTTGTTGAAGAAATACCATCCAACCGTAACTACTTGACAGACATCATAGAGGCGATGAAGAACAACCATGTGGTGACGCTGACATACAAGAGTTTTATACATGGCTCCTCTCATACGTTTTCTGTAGAACCTTACAGCCTAAAGATGTTCCAAAAAAGATGGTATTTATTGGCGAAGAATCTCGTTGATAACAATCTGCGTATCTATGGGCTTGACCGTTTGGAAAATTTTGAGGAAACCAAAGAGCATTTCACGATGCCCAAGAATTTTGATGCAAACACCTATTTTTCCTCATTCTATGGAATAGTAACAGACGAGACCATCCCATTGCAACGCATTGTGGTTCGGGCAAATAGACAACATCAGCATTATCTTCGTTCCCTGCCACTACATCCTACCCAGAAAGAGATATTCACCTGTAAGGACTACGCAGACTTCGAACTGACATTGCGTCCTACCTATGATTTCATCATGGAATTATTGAGTTTTGGAGCAATGATTGAAGTGATGGAACCACAATCTTTACGTCTGGCAATGAAAGGCTGGGTAAGTGACTTGTGGGAGTTATATGAAAACGACTAACGAAATATAGATTATGGAAAGATTTGATATTAACAAAGAACTCAAAAACTTAGAAGGACTGTCTGTCAGAGCTAAATGCTCTGCATTGGATGACCTATGCTGTACGCTAAGAGAAGCCATATCAGATATCAGTAATGCCAAAAATGAGATTTTGGAAGAATACAAGCGTTCTTGCCGAAAGAAATTCATCGATGAGATCAATTCGGAGATTAAAGCAAACTTCGATGGCAGAATACCCTACGTGGACAATTACGGATATAAAGTTAGCTACGATGGGATTCCCACGTATATCAACTTCTCATGTATAGAAGGAGAATGGTATATCTATTTTACTATATTGGAAGGTAGCCTGAAGCCTGTAAAAGAACTTGTCATAAGAATGGGAGGTGATTCCGAATCCCTGGAGCTACGTGCTTCAGAAGAAGAACTTGTGTATAAATTCAGGTTCGCTTTTTTCGAATCAGATGTCTTCTTCAATTTAGTTCAAGAAAATATGGCAATAGACCAAGAAGTTATTTTTAAGTTTGGTAAATTAGCTAACAATGTCTGTTCAAAAGAATGGAAGACTATGCCGTTGGAATCCATGGATTCAAGAACAGATTGGGTTGTAATTCTGACTGATGACGCAGAAGCTTATCTCAATGAAATAAATGCAATAGTTGCAAAAATGAAGCATCCCAAGACTTGCTTTGTGATAAATTTGCATCCATGTGCCAATTACAAGCATTTACAGAAACTATGGGACAATTATATCATGACAGACGTGGAATCTGTAGGAATACTTCTTAATTTTATACATCATCACTTGGTGAATCCAAGTAGGATAACTTTCTCCATACAAGAATTCAGAGAATACAGCGTTACATATCCACTTGTGAGAGCTGTCTCTACTGAAATCGGGAAGAAAGTCACAATTGATTCTAACGCAAAAGCTATATATTATGGTCTATGCTTCGAACTGAATTGTGAATTTGCAGATTCTTACATGAAAACGTTTAATGAAAATTTAGACGAAATGGGTGAAGATATTGGTTTGCAGTGGTCTATCCAAAACTCTACAGACAATGTTGTAGAGGTTCTATACTTGTACGAACCAAAAGTTTAATTATAAAACATATTAATTATGAACAATTTAACAAAACAACTGGCTAACTTATATGAGCCAAAGTGGAATGAACTGAAACAACAGTTGGATGCTAAAGGCATCAAGGTACAAGCACCTTTTATGCTGGGTGTAGCATTGGAACATAACAACCAAGGAGGTTATGTTGACGAGAGTTGGTGGACTGATGCCGACTTGAAAGTTATGGTATTCGGACAAGAAGCCCTCAATTGGCCCATACCTGTATCGGATGATGGAACTCAAATACAGTCGGACGATTTCGTAGAACTATACCAACGTTTCTATTCTGACAATTATAAAGGGCAATATTTCCTTACTGATTCTGACAATCACTTGGCTAAGAATAAGTTCTTCAGCATGGGATTCAATGGTATCATGTCGGGTATCAAAGACTTCGTTCTCGGCGAACAGTATTCCGACAAGAAAGTAGCATACCTTTGGAACAACATTTCAAAGTTGTCTGTAGGTGGACGCAAGGGTGTTGATTCTGGCATTCATGATTTGGAGATAGAATACTTCCATGTCATCCCTCAGGAGATAGAGATATTGAAGCCTGATGTTCTCATCTTCTTGACTGGTCCTGGCCAAAACACCTATTACAGCTACATCCAAGATAACTTCAACGTAAAGGGTTCGCCAATTCCTTTGGCAGGAAATGATATTGACGCAGTGGCAAAACTTGACATTGAAGGCATCAGCCTTGCTTACAAGACTTACCATCCTACAGCAACCAAGGATGGAGATAGAGGCATCACAGATGCCGAGAAGTGGAAGTATTATCATGCCATTTTAGATGACATGAAGGAGCATCTCGATGATATTTTCAACAATAAATAGATGAATCATTCTAAGATTATATTTCTCGATTTTGATGGTGTTTTGAACACAGAACACCATCAAAGACAATTACTGTATGAAAGGAAAGCGTGGCAAGACAAATATGGAACTTGTTTTGACCCAGAAGCCGTGAAACAACTGCAAACCATAGTAGATATGACCCATGCGGACATCGTAATAGAATCCTCATGGAAATATCTCGGTTTGGAGGCAATGCAAGACATGTGGAAAGACAGACAATTGCCAGGAAAAGTAATAGGTATAACTCCGTCTGCTATCAGTGATAACATTTTGCTCTCAACAGACTTGGATGTGTTAGATTCTTCTATGCTTCATTGTAAAGGGGCGGAAATAGCTTCGTGGCTTCATGAGAATAATATGCAAGAGGTTCCGTATGTCATTATTGATGATGAGTATGTTATATTGGAATCTCAACTTCCTCATTTCATTTTAACCAATCCCTACGATGGTCTTATAGAAGAATTGGCAATGAGAGCCATTGGTATTCTGAATCGGCAATAAAAAGCAAAATAATTTAATCTTAGTCTCGACGTGTCATAATTTGTGGGACACCATCGCCATATCTTTGCACTCAGTTAAACAATTAAAGTTTCAAAGATATGACTAATGATAAATCAAACAAAGAGTTGGATAAATCTACTTTGCGTATTCCTACATTCAATATGATACTTCGTCAGATTCTTGTTGTTAATGCTTACGGAGACAAAAGCCTTAGCGATGAAATTCTCCTCCAAGATGAACTGTTCTACAACACCGTCAGTCAGTTGAACTTTTCAAAGGATTCAAGCGAAGTGAGACAACTGTTGTCCTATCTTCTCGAATCGACAGGAGAGCCTGATAGTTATCTGGTGGAGGAGATTCTGCTGGACTTTGTGATAGGAAAGGGATGCACAGAATGTTCAAGGACTGTCTGCGAAAACATCTTTGGCAAGCATCCTACGTTTGCCGACATGATGCGCCATCCTTGGTTTGAACACTTGATGAATCATCCTGCACAAACCGAACCCTACAATCCGCTTCCTCCATTTGTTCGCAATGACGCTTTCTACTGGCGCAATTTCCATTTTCCTCTGTTCTACCATCTTCAGGAAGGTAACAGTTTGGCTTTGGAAGTGTTGGAGCATCTTGCGGCTAAAGGCGACATTCCTTCCATGGAACGTGTGTCACTTTACTACTTCGATAAATGTCAATTTTCCAAGGCGTTTCTTTTATTTAAAGCTTTGCATGAGAAAATGCAGACAACCGAATGGTATGATTGGGCGATTAAGCAAGAAATCACTAACAAACTCGCTCATCTATATACCTATGGATTAGGTGTAGAGCAAAATCTCGACAAAGGGGCTCAATACTACAAAGAGCTTGAAAATGGCTACGACTGGGGAGAGAAAGCAGAATACCAGTTAGGATGGTTGGCTGAGCGAAGGCATAACTATATAGAAGCGATGTGGTACTATAGGAAAAATATTGATCGCCACTGGTATGGCAAGTACAGCTTCTACAGGAGAGATAAAGACTTGTTTCCACTTCGATTGGAGATTGCTTTTAGACAGATGAAGAAGAAGCTCAACCCTATAGTTGACTGTCTGACACTTGCGACTTGCCAAAAATGTAACGACATGGTTCTTCAGTTGAAGGTCATGATGAATGCAATAGTCACAATTGAATGGGGTGATGGTGAAACTGAATCAGTAAAATGGAAAGTGGATGACTGGGGACAGGTAAGACATTCATATCAATCGCCAGGCTATTACTGTATTACAATAAAAACAGACGAGGAGAACGTATTGACTGGATTCCATATTGTTTCTCACAAGGCAATATGCTCAATAGACGTTTCCGGCTGTAAGGGATTGACGCATCTATTGTGTCCAAATCAAATGTTGAAACAAATGTCTTTAAGCAAGACTGAATATCTCTCTGTGCTTGATGTACATGGAAATAGGCTGCAAAGAATCAACCTCAGAAAGAATCCGTTGCTTACAATCGTTGATTGTTCTAACAATCCGTTGCAAAAGATAGAAGCAGTGAAGCATCCTCCATTCAGTTTAATGTGCATAAGAAAAACAAGGCTGGGAACTAAAGCAAAAAGGAGATTTCATGAAATCGTTCGTTTGAATGCAGGTCGATTATTGAGTGAGGGCTTTGTTAACCAATTGACAGAGCCGCTTTTGCCTACGTTGCTGTTTTATATAAAGAACAGCACTTGGGAAGATGTCTTGGCATGCTTGCAACAGAAAAACGAAGATTCAAAGGTAAATAATAACTCCACGGTATTGCACAGAGTCTATGCCTTGCTTAAAGCATATCGTCACGTCACTCCGTGCCCATACAAAAATGGTTTTATGTGGGTGCGAGGAACATGGGTATTTATTGCACATAAGTTTAAAACCAAAAGGACGGGGCAAATAGTAGAAAGTAGTCAGGCTCTCGAACAAGAGTTCTATTTGTATGAACGCCCTTGGAGTATGATTCTTGGAACACCAGTAAAAGCATGGGACAATCGCCTGCCTTTCATGATGCTTCCACAACATCCAAATGCCTACTATGCAGCCATGTGCTTATATAATATGGTGAACAATGAAAAAGAAATGAAGAAACATAAAATTCCAAAGATCGTTTATGGCAAAGAAACTTTCTAAAATCATCTTTCTTGACTTTGATGCTGTTCTGAATACAGAATACCATCAAAGACAATTACAGTTTGAAGGAAAAATATGGCAAGACAAGCACGGTGCCTGCTTTGATCCCGAAGCCGTAAAACAGCTGCAAGCCATAGTCGATAAGACTCATGCAGACATAGTAATAGAATCCTCATGGAAATATCTTGGCTTGGAGGCTATGCAGGAAATGTGGCAAGACAGACAACTGCCAGGAAGAGTAATTGACATTACTCCTTCTGTTGTCAGTGATAGCCTGTTGCTTTCTGCAGATTTGGAGCAAATCTCCCCATCTGCACTTCATTGTAAAGGTGCAGAAATAGCCTCATGGCTTTATGATAACAATATTCAAGATACCCCGTATGCCATTATTGATGATGAGTATGTTATCTTGGAATCTCAACTTCCACATCTCGTATTGACAAATCCTTACGATGGGCTTACCGAAGAATTGGCAATGAGAGCCATCAACATATTGAATCAACAATAAAACTTTCAAGGAATTTTAATTTAGTTCTAACCTGTCATAAATTATGGGGCACCATAGCCATACCTTTGCACCCAATAGCGTAATTAAATTTTCAAAGATATGACTAATGATAAATCAAACAAAGAGTTGGATAAATCTACTTTGCGTATTCCTACATTCAATATGATACTTCGTCAGATTCTTGTTGTTAATGCTTACGGAGACAAAAGCCTTAGCGATGAAATTCTCCTCCAAGATGAACTGTTCTACAACACCGTCAGTCAGTTGAACTTTTCAAAGGATTCAAGCGAAGTGAGACAACTGTTGTCCTATCTTCTCGAATCGACAGGAGAGCCTGATAGTTATCTGGTGGAGGAGATTCTGCTGGACTTTGTGATAGGAAAGGGATGCACAGAATGTTCAAGGACTGTCTGCGAAAACATCTTTGGCAAGCATCCTACGTTTGCCGACATGATGCGCCATCCTTGGTTTGAACACTTGATGAATCATCCTGCACAAACCGAACCCTACAATCCGCTTCCTCCATTTGTTCGCAATGACGCTTTCTACTGGCGCAATTTCCATTTTCCTCTGTTCTACCATCTTCAGGAAGGTAACAGTTTGGCTTTGGAAGTGTTGGAGCATCTTGCGGCTAAAGGCGACATTCCTTCCATGGAACGTGTGTCACTTTACTACTTCGATAAATGTCAATTTTCCAAGGCGTTTCTTTTATTTAAAGCTTTGCATGAGAAAATGCAGACAACCGAATGGTATGATTGGGCGATTAAGCAAGAAATCACTAACAAACTCGCTCATCTATATACCTATGGATTAGGTGTAGAGCAAAATCTCGACAAAGGGGCTCAATACTACAAAGAGCTTGAAAATGGCTACGACTGGGGAGAGAAAGCAGAATACCAGTTAGGATGGTTGGCTGAGCGAAGGCATAACTATATAGAAGCGATGTGGTACTATAGGAAAAATATTGATCGCCACTGGTATGGCAAGTACAGCTTCTACAGGAGAGATAAAGACTTGTTTCCACTTCGATTGGAGATTGCTTTTAGACAGATGAAGAAGAAGCTCAACCCTATAGTTGACTGTCTGACACTTGCGACTTGCCAAAAATGTAACGACATGGTTCTTCAGTTGAAGGTCATGATGAATGCAATAGTCACAATTGAATGGGGTGATGGTGAAACTGAATCAGTAAAATGGAAAGTGGATGACTGGGGACAGGTAAGACATTCATATCAATCGCCAGGCTATTACTGTATTACAATAAAAACAGACGAGGAGAACGTATTGACTGGATTCCATATTGTTTCTCACAAGGCAATATGCTCAATAGACGTTTCCGGCTGTAAGGGATTGACGCATCTATTGTGTCCAAATCAAATGTTGAAACAAATGTCTTTAAGCAAGACTGAATATCTCTCTGTGCTTGATGTACATGGAAATAGGCTGCAAAGAATCAACCTCAGAAAGAATCCGTTGCTTACAATCGTTGATTGTTCTAACAATCCGTTGCAAAAGATAGAAGCAGTGAAGCATCCTCCATTCAGTTTAATGTGCATAAGAAAAACAAGGCTGGGAACTAAAGCAAAAAGGAGATTTCATGAAATCGTTCGTTTGAATGCAGGTCGATTATTGAGTGAGGGCTTTGTTAACCAATTGACAGAGCCGCTTTTGCCTACGTTGCTGTTTTATATAAAGAACAGCACTTGGGAAGATGTCTTGGCATGCTTGCAACAGAAAAACGAAGATTCAAAGGTAAATAATAACTCCACGGTATTGCACAGAGTCTATGCCTTGCTTAAAGCATATCGTCACGTCACTCCGTGCCCATACAAAAATGGTTTTATGTGGGTGCGAGGAACATGGGTATTTATTGCACATAAGTTTAAAACCAAAAGGACGGGGCAAATAGTAGAAAGTAGTCAGGCTCTCGAACAAGAGTTCTATTTGTATGAACGCCCTTGGAGTATGATTCTTGGAACACCAGTAAAAGCATGGGACAATCGCCTGCCTTTCATGATGCTTCCACAACATCCAAATGCCTACTATGCAGCCATGTGCTTATATAATATGGTGAACAATGAAAAAGAAATGAAGAAACATAAAATTCCAAAGATCGTTTATGGCAAAGAAACTTTCTAAAATCATCTTTCTTGACTTTGATGCTGTTCTGAATACAGAATACCATCAAAGACAATTACAGTTTGAAGGAAAAATATGGCAAGACAAGCACGGTGCCTGCTTTGATCCCGAAGCCGTAAAACAGCTGCAAGCCATAGTCGATAAGACTCATGCAGACATAGTAATAGAATCCTCATGGAAATATCTTGGCTTGGAGGCTATGCAGGAAATGTGGCAAGACAGACAACTGCCAGGAAGAGTAATTGACATTACTCCTTCTGTTGTCAGTGATAGCCTGTTGCTTTCTGCAGATTTGGAGCAAATCTCCCCATCTGCACTTCATTGTAAAGGTGCAGAAATAGCCTCATGGCTTTATGATAACAATATTCAAGATACCCCGTATGCCATTATTGATGATGAGTATGTTATCTTGGAATCTCAACTTCCACATCTCGTATTGACAAATCCTTACGATGGGCTTACCGAAGAATTGGCAATGAGAGCCATCAACATATTGAATCAACAATAAAACTTTCAAGGAATTTTAATTTAGTTCTAACCTGTCATAAATTATGGGGCACCATAGCCATACCTTTGCACCCAATAGCGTAATTAAATTTTCAAAGATATGGCAAATGATAAGTTAAACAAAGAGTTGGTTTCTCGTATGATGGACGATGCTGCATGGAAAGAACTCTCCAAAGACTTTCCATGGACAGAACTGTTGCTTGAGAAGTATATGAACTATGTGGACTGGAAAGAAATTTCAAGAAACTACAATGTAGTGTGGACCAAAAGCCTACTTGAAAAATTCAAGCACAGACTTGACTGGCACGAATTGACATCAAACAGTAGTACACTATTGTTTACAGAAGACAACATAGAGACATTTAAGGATTGTTGGGATTGGGAAGTGCTATCAGACAAGTCTTGTATCGACATGACCCACGAACTTTTAATCAAGTATGCTGACAGATGGAATTGGGCATACATAATAGATCGATATGGTGACGATTCTATTACCTACAATGAGGAATTTCTCGAAAAGTATGGAGATTATATTTCTGCATCAGAACTGGGCGGTTCAAAATTATGGGACTGTATTATAGAAAAACGAATAAAAGCACTGAAACAGGAAATACTGGCTTAAATTACTCTTTTATGGTACAGAACACTACTATTGTTAAATGATAGCATGCTGTGCATATGGTCTTAGTTGAAATACCTTTCATCTCTAAAGCTGTATGCATAGCTTTTGTCTTTACTATAATGCCACTTTTCCTGTAAAACCTAAATCAACAGTTACTACACCAAGAGCCTTGAATACTCTTCTCATAGTAGGTATAGTTATGCTGTAACATTTTGAAAGCTGATAAATTGCACATAAAGAACACACAATGGTTGAATTGGACTAAAGAGAACATCAACTGAAAATAAAATCTAAAAAACAGATATGATTTTCATTAATCCATTTAATTGTTGTATCTTTGCCATCGAAAAGAGTTGTTTGACAAGCAAACTTGTGTATAATGCAGAAGTTGAAACTATTGCCAAATCATCACCTATATTGAGGTAAAAAGCTCAAAAATAGCTCATTTTAAGCTATTCGGCAAATTTTAGTGTATTTTTTTCTTAAAAACAAACTGCAATGAATGAAGAAAAAGATGAAATAGAATTCAGCTACGAAGTCTTCGACCGACAGCTTGACAACTTCTGCCGAATGCTCAGCATTCTGGTAGATGCATGGGAAGATTACAGTC
>ERZ1031798.528-NODE-528-length-10262-cov-14.585970_pt1 | contig 10262 bp, 10 predicted proteins | sample MGYA00517882_ERZ1031798 | MGnify/ENA primary metagenome ERZ1031798 (study PRJEB33719, sample SAMN04261244) | wastewater metagenome | biome: rural village; feature: human; material: feces | host: Homo sapiens | place: El Salvador | collected 2013-01-07 ...
CGCCGTCAAATCCAGTCAACCCCGAGAATTTTCTGATATTGGGTGCAAAGATAAGGCGAAAAAATGTAATCTCCAAATTTTTTGCCGAAAATTTTAGTTTTTTATTGAGAATTCTGTTATAAGAACTCTGCTCCAATATGGATACAGCCCGGCTTGCATGGTGGAGGGTGCAAACTGGGCTTTTTTATGATATAGGCTTCGATGGTCATCGAAGCTTACTTCGTTGGCTTATGAAGTAAGCTTCGTTGGTCATTGAAGTTTACTTCGTTTTTGTAAGCTATCAGCTAACTTCATCCGTTCTTTTTTCAACGCTTCTCTTCTGTGTATTCGGCAAGAATCCTGCGATGATGCCGAGCAATGGCAGGAAGGCACTCACCTGGAAGATGAACTCAATGCTTGTCTTGTCGGCTAACCAGCCGAAGAAGGCAGAACCCAAACCTCCCAAACCGAACATCAGTCCGAAGAAGATGCCAGCTATCAGTCCCACTTTGTCGGGCATCAGGTCGGTGGCATATACCACGATGGAAGAGAAAGCCGAAGCAATGATCAGTCCAGACAGAAAGGTGCAGATAATAGTCCATGTGAAGTTGACAAAAGGCATGGCAATGGCGAAAGGTGCTGCACCCAGAATGGAGAACCAGATGACATACTTTCTGCCAAACTTATCGCCCAACATGCCTCCAGCCACTGTTCCTATGGCAAAAGCAGCAAGGAATACGAAGAGGCACAGCTGCGAAGTCTGCACCGAAACCCCGAACTTATCCATCAGGAAGAAGGTGAAGTAACTCGTAATGCAAGCTGTATAGAAATACTTGGAGAACACGAGCATGATGAGGATGAACAGTGCCCAATACTTCACCCTTTTAGAGATATGGGTGTTGAGAAGGGGTTGTTTCTGCGGATGGTTCACCACGTAAGCCAATCGTGCCTTATACCAGACTCCCAATCTAACCATGATGATAGCTGCAAGCAAGGCTGCAAGGGCAAACCAGGAGATGGCATGCTGTCCGAAAGGCAGGATGATGATGGCTGCCAGCAGTGGTCCTACTGCCGAACCGCCATTGCCACCCACCTGGAAGATGGATTGTGCCAGACTCTTCTTACCTCCCGATGCCATCTGTGCCACTCTCGAAGCTGTGGGATGAAACACAGACGAACCCAGACCTACGACACTTACAGCCAGAAGAATCAGAAAATAATTCTCGGCGAAAGCCAGCAGGAGCAGGCCCACCAATGTGAAACACATGCCGATGGAGAGGGCATAGGGACGAGGATGCTTATCGGCATAAAGTCCTGTGAAAGGTTGCAGGATAGAAGATGTCATCTGGAAAACCAGCGTGATGATACCTATCTGTGCAAACGAGAAGTCGAACTTATCCTTCACAATCGGATAGATGGAAGGGATAATCGACTGAATCATATCATTCAGGAAATGAGAAATACTGCAGATGATGAGCATGGAATATACCGTGCCCTCTATCATCTTGGGATTACCCTTGATTTTGTTACCTATTGACTTAATATTCATCTCTTTTATTGTTTGTTTTTCTTACCAATCTTATTTGAAAATCAACAGTTTATGTTGTTTTTGTTCTGCTTCAAGCTCCAATAAAATTCTCTTTGTGGCCAATCCTCCGGCAAAGCCCGTCAGGGAATGGTTGCTGCCGATAACCCGGTGGCAGGGTATGAGATTATTGCGCTCTGCACATGGCATTTCATTCCAATCACATAGGCACAATTCATCACCCACTGATGCCAAGATGATTTCTCCACAAGGCGAATTGTAATATTGAATGTTTACTTGTTGCATTGTATTAAATACTATTTCATTACTTCTTGAATTTTCATACTTACGAATGAGTCATATTGTACTTTGCTGCAAAAGTAACAAAAAATATTGGATTTAGAAAAAAAGTAGGATGAAATATTCTTTTTAACTCAACAGTTTGAAAACTCTAAGGGTCATTAAACCTCCCCAACTCTGTCCCTGTATTGCCATCTTGGTACTATCAACAAACTGGAACTGCTGGCACATCGACTTGACACCTGATACGATACAATTGTATGCACTTTCACCAGGATGGCCAACCTTGTAGACAATATAAGGAACAAAGACCACATACCCACGACTACAATAGAACGGAATATTCACAGTAGAACGGCTTGGGCGTGGTTCTATATAATTGTACAGAGTCTCCGAACGCTTTTCGTAGAAGTAAATCATCATAGGGTACTTCTTTGTCGGGTCCAGAATGTTCCATGGTTAAGAGACTATTACAAACTGTGATAGACTTATTAGATAGTTAGACTTTCCTTTAAAGTATCTGGCTTAATCTTTCTAATTCATAAATGATAATTTAGAAGCAATGGCAAAGCAACTCTACGACTATTGGTTTGTGCAGTTTGACTTCCCGAATGAGGAGGAGTGCAAGCCTTATAAATCGAGCGGTGGTGCTATGGTCTATAATGAACGCCTCAAAAAAGAAGTTCCTATTGATTGGAAAGTTGAAAATCTAATCGATTTTGCAGAAATAAAGAATGGTGCGACACCTTCAACAACCGACGAAGCAAATTATGGTGGTGATATAGTTTGGATAACTCCAAAGGATTTGTCTGACCAACAATCAAAGTTTGTGTATCAAGGTGAACGCAATATAACAAAGCAAGGTTTCGATTCTTGTAGTACAAGTATGCTTCCAACAAATTCTGTACTTATGTCAAGTCGTGCTCCAATCGGTCTGGTTTCTATTGCAAAGCATGAGGTCTGTACAAATCAAGGGTTCAAGAGTTTTATTCCTAAGAGTATAAGTGATTCTATCTATTTGTACTACTACATAAAACACCATATCAAACAAATAGAACAATTAGGAACAGGTACGACTTTCAAAGAAGTTTCAAGGGATGACCTCTGTAAGTTTCCTATTCTTACTATTGGTGCAAAAGACATCTATGTGCAGGGGGCGGACTGACAAGCATAAAGAACATGCGCTCTTTTTACCTGATGTTCAGTAAATTACAAATTGGTCAAGCAATGCTTGACCAATTCAAACTCACAGACGAACCAATTCGTCAAGCACCGCTTGGCGAATCTACGATACCATTCTATCCTAACCTATCATGGCTTCACTATGAACGCTTACTGCGTGTAAAAGATGCGGATGCAAGGTTGTGGTATTTGAAGGAGGCGGCTCGTGAGCAATGGGATTACCGTACCTTGCAGCGTAATATCTCCTCACAATACTATTATCGTTTGTTGCAAACCCCTGAACATCTGCGTAAAGAGTTTTTTGAATTACAAAAGGGAAAAGAGGCAGAAGATGAAGATTAGAAATAGCATATAATTCGCCAACAACTTGTTGGCGAATTGATGCTTTACGATAAAACTTATGTTATGAACGGAAAACAATTAAAGAACAGCATATTACAATGGGCGATACAGGGAAAACTTGTACCGCAAGACCCTAATGACGAACCAGCAAGCGTTTTGCTTGATAAGATTCGTCAAGAGAAAGAACGCTTGATTAAGGAGAAAAAAACAACCCCGACAAGAACGCATCTATTATCTATCGTGGTGAGGACAATTCTCGTTTCTCCTTTTAATACGTACATATCCGAAGCGTAAGATGTGTTGTCTTAATACCCTATAACTCATTACTTAAACAGTCATACTTCTACGTTTATTTGGCTTGAACTTCTTGATTTGTGTGGTTGCTGCCATATGCCGGCAACCTTGCTGGCATATGGCAGCAATCGCATACATCTAATTCTTTAAGGCGATAGATTGGTCTTCTCACATCATATCAGCTATGTGTTTTAGCCTTTAAGAATACTCAAGAAAGCATTCTTTCATCATAATGATAAAGGAATACAACATTGAGGTTTCGTATTAAAAAGAAAACCATCCGATAGAACTAATGCTATCAGATGGTTTCCTTGTTTTATCATTGTTTAAACAAGTCTCTCTATTTCTTCTATTGAAAGGCCTGTACCTTTGGCAACTTGTTCTTGTGTGAGCCCCATGCCGAGAAGACGCTTGGCGGTGGCCAACTTTTCTTTGGCAACACCTTCTTCTCTGCCTTCTTTCCTACCTTCTTCTCTACCTTCTTCCTTCGCAGTATCGATCGAATTTTTTATATCTCGATAGGCTGGATTGTCATATCGTTCTTCTGATAATCTCATAATCTGTTCTTTTTATAGAATTCTTTTGGCAAAGATACGACTTTTTATAATATCTTCCAAGTATTTTTGCGTAAATCTATTATTTTAATGGTATTTTGGACGATTTTTTACACTTAGTCTCATGAAAAAATAGTTATTTTGCAAGCGGAACTTAACATGATTTACTGAACTTTCGCATATCAGGAAGTTAAAGGAGTTAAGGAAGTTAAGGAGTTAAGACGTATGTCTTGCTGCTTAAAAACTACGCCAAAAAGACTGTTGTCTTAACTCCTCAGCGACCGTAGGGAGCGATAACTCCTTTAACTTCTGAACTTGCGAAACTTGAATATGTATTATTATCTGATTATTATTTTCTTGCCTCTTACCACGTAGATTCCGCTCTTCAACAGACTCTGCAGTTGGGAATATGGTACTTGATGGAGGAGTCGCACTCCGTGGAGAGAATATACGTCCACCATCTCGTTTCTATCTGCTGTTATTGTTGTAACACCAGTATAGCCTTCCTCACCATAGTAGCCTTTGATAATGGCTTCTACCAAGTCGGGTTGGTTGAATTCTGGCACGCTACGATGCTCTCCGTCCGTAAGTCCCATCCAGTGGAAAGTCCCTATATTATAGCTTTTGGTCATTGCTATGAAGTGCTTGGCAAATTCCAGGTAGTTGTCGCGATGGTTTTCATAGGCATTATCTGTACTGGTTCCCCATTCACCGACGATAAGAGGAGCCCCTTTGCTGATGAGGTGCGAATTCCAGCTCTTGATGAGATTCCTTACCTCGTTTTTGGCAGTTGTCAGATTGTCAATTTTCGGATACGAATGGACCTCAAATATCAGGTGCTCGCTCACCACGTCCTCGGGCAGCTTCATCTCCTTCAGCGGGTCTTTCAGATGGCTGTTCCATGTTCCGCTGCCATCGCATGCACCATAGGTACAGACCACGAGGTTGCGTTGCAGGTTGTTGCCGCCTGTAGCACGTATGGTATTGACGAAGCTTTGTGCATAGCTGTTGATGGCGTTGTAAGCCGATTTGGCGATGGACGCATCATAGCCGCCATTGGCTCCAAATGAGGCGAAACACCATGAGCGTTTCGAGTCAAGCATTTCATTGTAGCCCTCAAAAAGCAGATGCTCGTCATAGTCGCGAAATTCCTCCGCAATCTGTTGCCAGACGGCTTCGAACCGCTGATGCTGCTGGTTATAGACATTTTCGTCGGCAATGAGCCATGCCGTATTGGATGCCCCAGTATCGTGGTGAACATTGAGAATACAATACATACCTTGGCTGATGACATAGTCCACCACTTGATGCACACGTTTTATCCATGTCTGCTGTATCTGCGTCCCCAATGGGTCCTTCCACGGATACCAGATACTATTGTCAGAGCCTTTAAACTGGAATGTGGCTTCCATGTGGGGATACCATGTGACGGGCACGCGCACGGCGTTGAATCCTGCCTGTTTCAGCATCTGGAAAAGCGCTGGATTAACAACAGGCTGTCCCCACGCTGTCTCATACTTTGATGGGCTTCGGTCAGTCCAATGTTCAATCCACATGTTCAATGTATCTCCAGAATTACTTTCCAGCGTATTGCCTAGGTTCCACCCTATGCGCATGTTCTTAACGGCCTCTGTAGCAGTCTCGAAACTTTGGGCTACTGTCTGCATGCTTATACTACCCATTAAGGTGAGTACAATAAAGAATATATTTCTCATATAGCGTTGTTTTAAAAATTATTATTTTCCGTTTTTGGTAATTGGGAAATAGATAGTGTAGGACTCATCTGCAATCTCATAGAGAGAGGCTTCAGGCGTATCATCGGATTTTGTCCGCCGTAAGAATCGTCAATTTAGACAATCTGGGCACCCATAGTATGGAATAGCAAACCCAGAAGAATAGTCATAGATACCTTTTTATAGATTTCTTTTGGCAAAGATACGACTTTTTATAATATCTCCCAAGTTTTTTTGCACAAATCTATCATTTTGATGTAATTTTTGACAAATCTCTAAGATGTTCTTTGGTAAAATACGATATTTGTATCATTTTAGACGATATTGTGAGCGTTTTTGCAAGATTATCAGTACTTTTGTGGGCTGAAATTAATCAGAAACTCATCTTCGTACCGGACTCTCTGAAACCCTATGATTTCAATAAGGATGATGAGAGATGGTACTAAAATAAAAAATATCATAGCTTATGAAGAATAAGACTTTATTATCGGCATCTCTTGCTCTGATGATGGCGATGAATGCCGAAACCGGCAAGCTTCGTACCGTGGTAGAGGAGCGTGCCAATACTTTCGTGAACTATGGTCGTCTGTGGCGTCAGTTTATCAAGGATGGCAAGCAACTGCTCTGGATGAGCGAGCGCGACAACTGGAATCATCTCTATCTCTACGCTGAAGAAGCACGGATGGGTAGCTCCTGAGGTATTTGTGGCTAAGGGGCGTGATGGCAAGACCGATATGTGGGGCATCATCCAGCGCCCTACCAATTTCGATCCGAACAAAAAATATCCGGTTATCGAGTATATCTATTCGGGTCCGGGCGATGCCTATACTCCGAAGAGTTTCATGCCATACAACTGGTACACCACTTCGCTTGCCGAACTCGGTTTCATCGTTGTCCAGCTCGATGCGATGGGAACTTCCTATCGCGGCAAGAAGTTTGAGGAGGTTTGCTACAAGAATCTGAAGGATGCCGGATTCCCAGACCGTGAACTCTGGATCAAGGCTGCAGCCAAGAAGTATCCTTATATGGATGCTGATAATGTGGCAATCTATGGCTGTTCGGCAGGCGGACAGGAGAGTACCACAGCCGTATTGCTGCATGGCGATTTTTACAAGGCAGCCTATAGTGCCTGCGGCTGTCAAAAAGTAGCTATTTGCTTGTTTCGGGGCTTTTTTTGTTCTTTTTGTTGTATTTCTCGTTATATTTTTGTAATTTTGCGGCATTAAATTATCTAACAACAGAAAATAAAGACTCATATAATGAGAAAGATATCTACTCTAGTGGTTTCTGTGCTCTGCATGATGATGCCTGTAGGGGCTGAGGCGCAGGTACCGACAGCCTTCGTCTCGAAAGGGGCTACGGATATTCAGGCGCAGCCACATTCAATAACGCAAACAAACTCGGGTGCACAATTGGCTGCTATCGACCCTATGGTGCGCTCTATCACGATGGATAATGGTTTGCCGAGTAATGCTGTGCGTAGCGTGGTTCAAGGTTCCAAGGGATACATGTGGTTTGGTACAGACAACGGATTGTGCCGTTTTGACGGATACGATGTCAAAACCTATTATAATCCCTTTACGACTGTAGACCAGTTTGTGAGCGCCCTTACTGCTTGCGAAGAAGGACTGCTGGTAGGTTGCAATAATGGAGCCTATCTGTTCTGTAATGCAACCGACCAATTCCAGAAACTGAGTGATAAGATTACGGCGCCTGTCCTTAATTTTTCGCTTGACGGCGATCAGAATGTTTGGATTTCTACTAGCGGACAGGGTGTGTTCAGATACAATCGGACTACTCACGAACTGCATCAGTATCCGATGAAGAATATTCAGGGTAAAGTGAAAAGTACGCTGGTTGATGCCAACAACCAGGTATGGATGCTCTGTAACCAGGGTGAAGCCAGCATCTATCATCTCAACAAGTCGACCGACCAGTTTGAAGCATTCCCTCTGAAGGGCGATGCAACCATGTTTCACGGCATGGCGATGCTGGCTACTCCCGATGGCAATGTTTATGTCGGAACCTGGGAAAACGGACTTTACAAGCTCAACGCCGATGGTAGTGCCGAACAGCTCATCAGCGGAACCTTGAGTAATGCTGTTCATCATATCCATCAGCTTTACTGCAACGACAACAAGTCTCTTCTCATAGCCAGCGATGATGGATTGGTGCAGTATGACATTCAGAACCGTATCTGGCACATGTTGTCGGAAGTCAACAATCCGAGCCGGAGTACGAGCGAGCGCTTTGTTTATGGTATTGCGGATGATAATGAAGGTGGCACTTGGGTATCTACTTACTATGGTGGTGTGAATTATCTTCCTTCTACGAGTTTTGAAGAGCGTTTCCATGCTTATTCTGCCCGTCTGGGCGGATTGCGCGGTAATGTGGTAGGAAGATTCTTCGAAGACCGTCAGCATCGCATCTGGATAGCTACGGATGATGCGGGACTCGACTGCTTTAATCCCCAGACCAACAGTTTTGTTTCTTATCCGGGCAAGGCGGCTATGGGCAAGTATAATGTTCATGCGCTCTTTGCTGATGAAAATAATCTGTGGGTAGGAACCTATGGCAATGGTGTCATCAGAATGAATATGGCTACCGGAGCGCAGCAGGTTTTCCTGACCGATGGAATGGCTTCGGGCGGTAATGCCTATTGTATTTATCGCGACCGGAAAAAACGCCTCTGGGCGGCTTCGATGGATGGTGCCAACCTCTTCGATGAAGGACAGCAGAAGTTCAGCAAAATCAAGTCGTTCAAGTCGCTTACCATCGATATCAAGGAAGATCCTCAGGGTAACATATGGTTTGCTACCCAGGGAGGCGGCTTGTGGCGCTTGGACAAGAATAATGCCTGGAAACAGTATAAACATGTAGAGAATGATTCTACTTCGCTGGTGAGTGATCAGGTAAACTGTCTAGTTATTGGCGAAAAGGGGCAGCTCTATGTCGCAACCGGCGAAGGACTTTGCGAATTTCTGCCTTCAAAAGGTATATTCCGACGCATCTCCATCGATGCGCCTAGTCAGGAATTCATGAGTCTTGTCATTTCGCAGGGAGTAATGTGGATTTCTACCAGCAAGGGAATAGTGAAATATACGCCGGGTGAACCTGTCCAGCTATTCAATAAATATGACGGACTCACTTGCGACCAGTTTATGCCAAACGCCGGACTTCTGGCTTCTGATGGCAGAATCTATTTTGGTTCTACAAGAGGTTTAAACTGCTTCTATCCATATCTCGTCAAGATTAACCAGGTAGCTCCTCCTGTAGCAATCACCTCGGTAGAACTCTTCGGTCAGCCGATAGAGGCGGGGAGCGACCAGCTGGAGAAATCTCTGAGTCATGCAGCAGAACTCAATCTGTCTCATAACGAGAATACCATCAATATCTCGTTTGCTGCCTTGAGCTATGTCTCGCCTGAGAAGAACCAGTATGCTTACAAACTTGAGGGAGTAGACAAGGATTGGATTTATACCCACGAGCATCGTGCCAACTATACCAATCTTCCTGCCGGAACCTATACCTTCCTGGTTAAGGCAACCAATAATGATGGTGTATGGTCGAAGAATGAGGCAAGACTGCAGATAGTGGTTCATCCGCCGTTCTGGTGGTCTCTGCCTGCCAAGATTCTGTATCTTCTGCTCATCGGTTACGCAATCTACTGGTTCATGCAGAGCCGGTTGAAACGTGAGAAACGCCGTCATCAGGAAGAACTCGACCAGTTGGAACTCAAGCAGGATCAGGAGATGAGAGATGCCCGCCTGCAGTTCTTCACGATGATAGCCCATGAAATCCGCACGCCGGTAACGCTTATCATCGGACCTTTGGAGAGTCTGAAAGAGCATTGGAAACAGGTTTCCGGAAAACTTTCCGATGGTGAGACTATCACGCAGACGCTTTCTGTTATCGACCGTAACGCCCAGCGGTTGCTCCTGCTCGTCAATCAGCTGCTCGATTTCAACAAAGTGCAGCAGAAGGGCATGCAGGTTCATTTCCGTTTGAACAACATTTCGAAGCTGATGCATGCTGTGGCAGAGCGCTTTGCTCCTACCTTCGAGCAGAAAAGCATCCGTCTTGATGTAGATTATCCAGCCGATGAGCTCGTGGCGATGATAGATCAGGAGGCCATTACCAAGGTTATCAGCAATCTGATGAGCAACGCCTTGAAATATACCGAGGATTATGTACGCTTGTCCTGCCGCCTGCTGGAGAATGGAACCCATTTCCGCATAGAGGTGGAAGACAACGGATTGGGAATCAGTCCTGACGAAAAGGAGAAAATCTTCGGAGCTTTCTATCAGGCACGCGACAACAAACCGGGAACCGGAATCGGTCTCAACATCGTGA
>ERZ1031798.529-NODE-529-length-10244-cov-5.083620_pt1 | contig 10244 bp, 10 predicted proteins | sample MGYA00517882_ERZ1031798 | MGnify/ENA primary metagenome ERZ1031798 (study PRJEB33719, sample SAMN04261244) | wastewater metagenome | biome: rural village; feature: human; material: feces | host: Homo sapiens | place: El Salvador | collected 2013-01-07 ...
GCTTTCCTAGTGTTTTATTTCTGCAGAATTTCTTTTATCTGCTTTTCTTCTTCGCCTTGAATACCCATGGCATGTAGAGCCTGGTCTAATGTACATTTCATATTTTTCATTAAATTACTTACACAATTTGCCATTTCATTTACAGCATATTCTTTAGCATATTCTCTTGCAAATCTCTCAACTTTCTCACTCATCTGTTTGTGCCCTCCTTTTACTAATTTAAAATGTTTAACTCCCTGTGCCAGCTCATCATAATACATATTTTCGGGTTTCTCCTGATGAAAATCACTTATCAATTTTCCTATATCATCAGTTCCCTTATAATTGCCATTAACGTATATAATGTGCGAGCCATCTTCAAACATTTCTTCTGTTTCACTTACATATCGTTCTACATGATACAAAGGTAAACCCTTTTTAAACTTATCATGCTTGTACATAAATATAACATATGAATCCTTCAGTTCCTTAAATGACTGACCTTCTTTTAACATTCGTGAATCAACCATGCTGCTGTGAAATCTGGCTCTCTTAATATTTGCACCTTCTGCGTTGCTCTGTACTTCTATGTCGATTTCCTTTCCATCTACATCAATCGCATGTACATCTAACGTTATATTGCGTCCGCCGACCTCATGATTTTTTAATTCATCCTGCCCTTCGGCACTTATAACCTTGATTTCCCTGCGCAATATAATACGCAGCACAAGTTCTGTTGCTTCAATATTATTGTCAAATACTCGGCTCATTAAATCGTCATCAAATAATGTTAACTCATCTACAACCGAGCTGGCCTCGTGTTTTAATTCTTTCATTTCTCCTCACTTTCCCATTGATTTTAAAAGTATCTGAGAAAATGATTTCATTATTAGTATATTCTCATCCCCTTCAAAAATCAATAAATGTGTTTTCTGTATGTGGACTCGATGTTTGTAGTTGTAATTCATATTCGTGGAATCTGCACTGAGATATGTCTTACAGTGCATTGTGATTAAGAAAAAAGATAATTAATTTATACATCTTATCATCATATTTGGCAAGCTTAATTTTATAATCTATGGTAAATCTTTCCTCCATTAAAATGTTGTAATTACAACATCTTTTAATTTCAAATCCTATTATGATATGCCTGTATCAAATAAACAGACAAATCACCAGGAGGATTTTTAATGGAAAATAATATGTTTTGTTTCCAGTGCGAGCAGACTGCCAGCTGCACAGGATGTACAGGTAAAGCAGGAGTATGTGGCAAGGATGCAAATGTAGCCAGACTTCAGGACGAGCTGACAGGCGCATTAATCGGACTTGCAAGAGGAATAGATGGTGCTCCGACCAAGGAAGAGAAAAAAGTCATTGTCGAAGGACTTTTTACAACTATCACAAATGTAAACTTTAACGAAAAAACAGTTGCAGAGATGACTGATAGAATACACGCCCTCTCAAAGGGTGAGGACTATGAAATTGAGCTCCTCTGGAATGCCAATGAGGATATCCGCTCTCTCAAATCCTTGATTTTATTTGGAATCAGGGGCGTGGCTGCCTATGCATATCATGCAATGGTACTTGGCTACAACAGCGATGAGGTGGACGCATTCTTTGTCAAAGCTCTTGACGCAATCGGTCAGGACTGGGGCATGGATGAACTGCTCCCAATCGTACTTGAGGTGGGTAAGCACAACTTCACCTGCATGGGACTTCTCGATGAGGCAAACACCAAGACCTACGGCCACCCGGAGCCTACAGAGGTGACTCTCTCTGTCGAAAAGGGACCATTTATTATCGTAACCGGTCACGATCTGCTTGACCTCAAGACTCTCCTTGACCAGACAGAGGGAAAGGGCATAAACATCTACACCCACGGAGAGATGCTTCCAGCCCATGGCTACCCTGAGCTTAAGAAGTACAAGCACCTCAAGGGAAATTTTGGAACAGCATGGCAGAACCAGCAGAAGGAATTTGACAATATTCCGGGAGCAGTGCTTTTCACCACCAACTGCCTTATGCCGCCAAAGCCAAGCTACAAGGACAGGGTATTCACCACAGAGGTTGTATCCTTCCCAGACGTAACTCATATCGGTGAGGACAAGGATTTCACTCCTGTAATCGAGAAGGCATTAGAGCTGGGCGGATATGAAGACTACCAGCACAGAACCGGTATCAATGGCGGAGATACTGTTATGACCGGCTTTGCCCACAATGCTGTTCTCTCAAATGCGGGAACAATCGTTGAGGCTGTTAAGGCTGGAGCTATAAAGCATTTCTTCCTGGTAGGCGGATGTGATGGTGCCCGCACAGGTAGAAACTACTTCACTGATTTTGTAAAGCAGACACCGGAGGATTCTATTATTCTTACTCTTGCCTGTGGAAAATACAGATTTAATGACCTTAATTTAGGAAAAATAGGAGATTTTCCTAGAATCATGGATATGGGACAGTGCAATGATGCCTACTCAGCTATCAAGGTAGCAGTAACACTTGCCGAAGCCTTTGACTGTGGTGTGAATGAGCTGCCTCTCTCAATGGTGCTGTCATGGTACGAGCAGAAGGCTGTCTGCATACTCCTCACCCTGCTCCACCTAGGCATCAGGAATATCAAGCTGGGACCAACCCTGCCAGCCTTTATCTCGCCAAATGTGTTAAACTTTCTGGTAGAGAACTACAATATTGCTCCGACTACTACACCAGAGCAGGATTTGGCTGGGATACTGGGATAATTTATATCACAGACATAAAAATTGGACTTTTTGCAGTAAAATCAGAGATTTATATACTAAAAATCATTGATTTTCTGCATGAAGTTCTTTTTTTGTGCTCGGATTGGTATATATATGATGAATAAGTCCAAAATGGAGATTTTCTGGACTTATATGAGCAGATGGGATGGAAAAAATCCAAAAACGGAAAACATGCCACCGTCTGCAATAATCTCCTTTAGCCACCCAGCTTCCACCAATTCCTTGAGCTTTCGCCTTATACATTTCTACAGGAGCATTACATACTTCTCCATTGCCGTTTCTGCCGGTTAAAGTCCAAGTAGACTGCCCCCAGTCACTAGCAGTTGTACTTGTGCTAGTAGAAGAATCTGAAGATGATGAACTACTGTCACTTCCTGTAGAATTTGAAGCGGCTTGCTGTTTCTTTGCTCCCTCAGCTGCCTTTTTTAAACTCCAAGTTACTCATTATTATTTACACCTCCTTGGTATGTATTATCGTTATAATTATACGTTTTTAAATATTATTTTGCAACGATAATTCTTACTATAATTAACGCAAAAACAAAGTACGAGGATTATCATGATAAATGTATTAGAACGAATAACCGAATTAAGAGAGGCTCACCATTGGACAGAATACCAGCTGGCAGAACACTCAGGGCTCACCCAGTCCACCATATCTTCATGGTATCGAAAGCAGATGCTGCCGACGATTCCATCGCTGGTCAAGATATGCGATGCCTGTGGTGTGACACTTTCCCAGTTCTTTCTCGAGGACAACGAGCAGGCAATCCACCTTACAGACAGGCAATCTGCCCTGTTAGCAGCTTCCTCTAAACTGACTCCTGAACAATACAATGCTCTGCTGGCTTTTCTTGAACAGCTGTAAAATCCATATAAATATTTCGCTTTAGCACAATAACGTGGTATAACAAATATATATCAGGTTATACAAGCCCTAACATATTGGTATTTCTCATTAAATTACTCTTGTAGTACAATTACATATTGTAAGCAAATTTGTAAAATTTCCGGTATATACACTATGCTTACTATTAGATTAGGCGGACTCTTAATTCTTTATCCCAATATTTGACACAATTAGTATCCGCTATGTTATTACAAGGAGAGTTCAAATGACCGACGTCTTATCACTACAGATAACAATGTTTTTACTTATATTAGTAGGTGTGATTATCAAGAAAGCAAAAATCATATCCCCTGCTGGGCAGAAAAATATCAACGATTTGGTAATATATGTAGTCCTGCCCTGCAATATCGTAAAGTCCTTCATGATTGACTGTGATGGAGATATATTCAGGCAGTTCGGTCTGGTATTTATCATTAGTATAGGTATTCAGGTGGTGAGTGTGATTCTGGGAAAACTCATATATGGTAAAAAAGAAGTGGGACACAGGATGAGTCTGCAATATGGTCTGATATGCTCTAATGCAGGCTTCCTTGGCAATCCGGTGGCAGAGGGTGTCTTTGGCTCAATCGGTCTTGCCATGGCAAGTATTTTTCTCATTCCAATGCGCGTGATGATGTGGTCCTCTGGCATAGCCATATACACTCAGAGCACTGACTGGAAGGCCACCTTCAAAAAAGTCGTAACTCACCCATGCATCCTGGGCTGCTTTATCGGACTTATACTTATGGTCAGCCAGCTTAGACTGCCGGTCTTCATGACTTCTACTATAACCGCAATCGGCAATTGCAACACAGGACTTTCCATGATGGTAATTGGAATGATTCTTGCTGATGCCAATATATTCACGATTTTTAACAAAGAAATACTGGCATACAGCCTGATTCGCCTCATACTAATGCCAGTAACACTTTTTGCAATATGTAAGGCACTTTCCGTACCAGCCCTTGTAACAGGTGTGTGCGTATTATTAACAGCTATGCCGGCCGGCGCAACCACAAGCATCCTGGCAAGCAAATATCATGCAGATGAGCTCTTTGCCACCAAGCTTGTGGTCGCGTCAACTGTGCTGTCAATGATTACAATTCCTGTCTGGAGCCTTATCCTCTGTTAGATGCGGACACAAGGGATTTTGTAATGGAGTTAATATCATTGTAGCCCACCACCACGTTGTCTATGCTGCCATGGCATCTGCACAATGCATATTAATTAGTACTTTATTGCCTTTTTTTGTCTAATATGCTATGTTAGTTTACATACAAGAATGTATCAGCACCTATGCTATATGCCAGATGTAAGTATGAAAATATGGCATATGGGCATTTGAAAACTATATAATTCAACATATACTCATATGAAAAGAGGACATAATGAGCCGATATATCAATCCAGATTCTGACGGAAAATTTTATAGCTTAAATGATATGGCAAGGACAGACTGCCATGACTGCACCGGCTGCTCAGACTGCTGCGAGGGCATGGGAGACTCCATACTGATAGACCCATACGACATCTACCAGTTTAACCAGAACCTTTTTACCTTTGACCAGCTTTTGTCCAAGGGCTATATAGAGTTAAGCCTTGATAAGGGGCTTATTGTTCCACATATTAAAATGTCTGATTTCACAGATACATGTCCCTTTCTAAAAGAAAAGCGCTGCAGCATACACGACTACAGACCCGGCATGTGCAGGCTTTTCCCACTGGGAAGAGACTATACAGAGGGGAAGCTGGAATATATCCTCCTGGATAAGAGCTGTCCCAAAACAGACCGCTCCAAGGTAAAAATCAATAAATGGATTGGCATAGAGCCTGCTAAGAAATACCATGAATATCTGCAGGCCTGGCACGATTTCAGGCGGCAGATGGCGGAAGTGATTGCTGCCGCAACAGAGGAACAGGCCCAGGAACTGACCATGAGGATTATGCATAGCTTTTATGTATCAGACTATACAGTCGACAGGGATTTCTATGAGCAGTTTAATGAACGTGTTAATATGTATAAAAGAGCATTTGATTTGTAGGTTTGTATATGCAGACCATAAAGCATGAATATAAGTGATATGAATATAGCTTAAATTATAATACTATCCCCCCAAACTTCCCACCTATCATTACCTGACGAATCAGATGGCATGTAATTGTCACTCAGAACAAAATATGAACTGCAACGGGGTTCCATAAGCCTCCGAAACGGAAACAATTACAAGGATTTACATACCCTATCCACGATTAAATCCCGTTGCTGCCTTCATATTTTTTCTGAGTAACAATTGCATGTTATCTGATACATCCACAATCTAAAAATAGGTGGGAAGTTTGCGAATCTAACTAATCACTGCATCTGCAGCTCATACAGCTTCTTATAAATTCCATCCTGCGCCAGCAGCTCCTGATGCGTTCCCTGCTCTCTGATTTTTCCCTTATGCATAACCATAATACAGTCCGCATGCTGGATAGTCGAAAGCCTGTGGGCAACCATAATAGTTGTACGTCCCTCCATGAGCTTTTCCAGTGCCTCCTGTATGAGGATTTCCGTCTCAGTATCAATATTGGCAGTAGCCTCATCCATTACAAGTATGCTTGGCTTATGGGCAAGGGTTCTGGCAAAGGATAAAAGCTGTCTCTCTCCTGCGGAGAATGTGGCACCTCTCTCTGTCACAGGCTCCTTGTAAGCCCTCGGAAGCTTCTCTATAAATCTTGATGCGTTGACATACTCTGCTGCCTTTTTTACATCCTCATCCGTGATATCCTCGTCATGCAGCCTGATATTGTATTCGATATCTCCCTCAAAAATAAAGACATCCTGCTGCATCTGACCGATGGCACTTCTGAGCTGCTTCTTGCTAAGCTCCTTTATATCCACTCCGTCAATATATATATGCCCCTTCTGAATGTCATAATATCGTCCAATCAGGTTAAGTATGGATGATTTTCCAGCTCCTGTCGCACCCACAAAGGCAGCCTTCTGCCCAGGCTCTATGACAAAGGACACATCCCTAAGGACATAGTTTTCATCATCATAGGCAAACCAGACATGGTCGAACTCAATTCTGCCCTTGATTTCAGGCAGGACAACCGGGTTTTCAACCTCTTCTATAGAAAATTCCTCATCCATGATGGTGAAAATCTTCTCAGCAGAGGCTATTGATGACTGCAGTGTGGAGAACTGCTCCGCCAGCTCCTGAATTGGGTCAAAGAAGGACTGTATATAGTTTGAAAAAATATAGAGGGTTCCAACTGATATAACTGTGGCGAATACCTCCCTGCTTCCCACCCAGAGCACTATCATAAGCGAAAGCACGCTCAAGATGTACATGAGGGGTCTGAACACTGCAAAAATAAGCATTTCATTGTAGAAAGCCTTGTAGAGCTTCTTATTTTTGTCGTGAAATTCCTCGTATTTTCTCTCCTCTCGTCCGAAAATCTGTATGATTCTCATTCCTGACAGATGCTCTGACAAAAAGGTATTTAAATCAGTGAGCCTTGTCCTGTAGATTCTATAGATTTTTCTTGCCATTCTCCTGAAAAATACAGTGAGAAGAATCACTATAGGAAGCAGTATAAATGAGAAAAGTGCCAGCTTGTAATCGTAGACAAGCATGACAGCTGCAAGCCCTATGATTTTTATTATATTTCTAAAAAGCTTAACCAGAATGTCAGAATACATCTCGTTTAAGGCTTCTACGTCATTTGAAACTCTTGTCACCAGTTTTCCAACCGGTGTCAGGTCAAAATACCTGCTGCTTAAGGACTGGATGTGCAGATAGAGCTCTCTCCTGACCTGAAGGATGATATTCTGCCCTGTCTTTTGGAGAATCCAGGTCTGAGCTATGTTAAAGACAAATCCAAGAGCCAGCACTATGCTGTATTTTATTGCTGTGTTTACAATTACATCATAATCGCCATCTGCTTCAAATAAGTTGATTGCATCACCGATTAGAATCGGCCGGTACAAATCAAACCATGTAAGTGCCAACACCAGAATTAATGCCAGTGCCACCCAGAAAGCATAGGGCTTTGCATATGACAGGAGACGCAGCAGGGCATTTCCCTTGTATTTTGATTCGATACTATCTTCATTCATTTTTGCCATGCTACATCACCTCCAATTCCTGCTCTAACTGCTGCTTTTCACATATGTCTGCATAGAAGCCTCCCAGCTTCACCAGCTCCTCATGGGTGCCGTACTCTGTCATTTTTCCATCCTCAAGCACCATCACATGGTCAGCCTTTGAAAGCGTAGAAATCCTGTGGGCAATGACAATAGTGGTCTTACCCTTTCTGAGCCTTAAGAGATTCTCAAGAATCTGCTCCTCGGTATCTGTATCAACTGCTGAAAGTGAATCATCCAGAATCAAGATAGATGCATCCATGAGAAGGGCTCTGGCAATAGAGCTTCTCTGCTTCTGTCCTCCTGACAGTGTGACTCCACGCTCTCCCACAAGGGTCTTGTACTCATCCGGGAAATCCATAATGTTATCGTGTATACAGGCATCCTTTGCCGCCTGATGAATCTCATTTATAAGCTCTGGATGGTCGTCAATCCTCTCCTCAAGTCCAAAGGCGATATTTTCCTCCAGAGTGTCAGAAAACATAAAGTTTTCCTGTGGCACATAAGCCACATCCCTGTGGAGGACTTCAAGAGGATAGTCTGTTATGGCTCTGCCGTCAATTAAAAGCATGCCTTTTGGACAGTCATATATACGAAGCAGCAGGTCTGCAAGGCTGGACTTGCCGCTTCCTGTCCTGCCCAGCACACCCAGCATTTGGCCCTTTTTGATATGGACATTTATATCTGAAAGCACAGGCTCAGTGCCGTCCGGGTATGTGAAGGTGAGATTCTTCATCTCGATATCCCCCTCTATATGCATATCCTGCCCTGAAAGCCCCTCCGGCACCAAATCAACAATGTCTGGTTTTTCCAGAAAAATACTGCTGATTCTGTCCCAGGCTGCCACAGCCTGACTGAATATATTGATGCAGTCACCGGTTGCAATCATAGGCCATACCAGCATGGTGATATATGAGTTAAATGCCACGAACTGTCCTATTGACACCTGACCCTCCAGCACCATTCTTCCGCCTGCCACCAGAGTGATGACAATACTCACACCAATTATAGCATCAAGGGCTGGTCCAAATATGGCCCTAAGCTTTACAACTGCCAGGTTTTTCTCCTTATTATCCTGACAAGCCTTTTCGAACTCATCAAAGTCCTTGTCCTCCTGCACAAATGCCTTGATAACCCGGATTCCGGCAAAGCTCTCCTGCACCTTATCCGACAACAAAGAAAAGGCATCCTGCCTCTTAAGCTGTCTCTTTTTGGACTCTATGCCGTAGTAATAGCAGCCAAAAGCTATAAAAATCAGAGGTATAAAGGCTAAGGCTGTGAGCTTAAAATCCACATAGACAATCATTTTTACCAGTACCATGATGGTCATAATCACAGCGTCAAAGGTGGTGATTACAGCCATTCCTGTTCCCATGCGGACAGCCTGTAAATCATTGGTAAAATGTGCCATCAGGTCACCGGTCTTGTGACTGTTAAAGTATCTCGCAGATAAGGTCTCAAGGTGACCAAACATATCATCACGAAGCCTGTACTCAATCCCTCTTGACGCACCGATTATGAAATATCTCCAGCCAAATCTGCCCACCATCATTATTATTCCAGCTGCAAATATCTTTTTGATTATGTCTATGACACCAGTCATATCCAGTGTTTTGGCTGTAAGTCCGTCTATTATCTCACCTGTAAACTGTGGGATATAAAGGCTTGCCAAATCCACAGCCAGAAGCACCAGAACCCCTATCAGATAGTGCCACTTGTATTCCATCAGATAGGGTATTATGGAAAATTTATCTTTTTTACTTTTATTATTACTCATCTTTTTGAGAGCTCCTTTAAATATTGAGGTTGATACAGCCATTCTATTTTACAACTTATCGGGGTGGTTGGCAATTTTATAGTTTATGTATGCATGGCAAAAAAAGCCGGCGCACCGCTGATATATCAGCCAGTGCGCCAGCCCTAGAATACTAAATATTCAAATGCCAATGTGGCAAAAGCCCAGATTAAAGCTGTGGTCCAGCAGAAACTAAAGCCTTTCCAGCATCGTTAGATGTGTACTTAACGAAGTTCTTGTTGAATCTCTCAGCAAGATCCTTAGCCTTTGTCTCCCACTCAGATGCATCTGCATATGTGTCACGTGGGTCAAGGATTCCTGAATCTACTCCTGGAAGCTCTGTTGGAACCTCAAAGTTGAACATTGGAATCTTCTTTGTAGGAGCCTTAAGGATAGCTCCTGAAAGGATAGCATCGATGATTCCTCTTGTATCTTTGATTGTGATTCTCTTTCCTGTTCCATTCCATCCTGTGTTAACAAGGTAAGCCTTTGCTCCAGACTTCTTCATCTTCTTAACAAGCTCCTCAGCGTACTTTGTAGGATGAAGCTCTAAGAATGCCTGTCCGAAACATGCTGAGAATGTAGGTGTTGGCTCTGTGATTCCACGCTCTGTACCAGCAAGCTTTGCAGTAAATCCTGAAAGGAAGTAGTACTGTGTCTGCTCTGGAGTCAGAATAGATACTGGAGGAAGTA